>MDTB01132178.1_pt1 | contig 32257 bp, 28 predicted proteins | sample 811161 | NCBI WGS metagenome assembly MDTB01 (sample SAMN05326650, study PRJNA326480) | marine metagenome | isolation source: seawater | place: Mediterranean Sea | collected 2009 | reverse complement strand
ATTATAGCAGAGATTAATCAATGATTTGATTACGTCGCTTTATTAATTATCTGCAATCTTCTTTAGTTAATTTTTATTTAAATAATATTTATGGAGGACCTATTAAGTAACATAGAGCCCTGTGTTGCAAACTTAAATGGGACCCAAATTTTTATTTGATTAAGAGCACTTCTGATTTTGGCATGTTTCTGAGGAGGCGCTAAGAAATAGAAAAAACCACCGCCACCAGCACCCATAAGCTTGCCACCAACGGCTCCGTTTTTCATCGCTATTTCGTAAATTTGATTAAAGTGTTGATTCGAAACGTTAGGCGTAAAATCTCTCTTGATAACCCAGCTATCATTCAAAAGTTTTCCCAGTTTTTCGATATCTTCTTCTGTTTTAAGCAGCTGCTGGGCATTTTCGGAAATTTGATTAATTTCTCGCAACAGCTCCTCCGATTTTCCTTGTGAGATATTTGATACATGTTGTTTCATTATGCTGGTTCCGTCTCTACTCAGACCCGTAAAACCTAATAAGATAGACCTTCTTAAATATTCTCTGTATGTGAATGATATCACCAGCTTTGCAATTTTCATTTTGTTTCCGGGTCCAAGTTTGATTACATTGAAACCTCCATATGCGGCGGCTATTTGATCCTGACATCCAACGGATTCTTTTATCATTTTTTGTTCAATAAAAATAGCTTCCTCAGCAAGCTGTCGTTTGGTAACTTTTGAATTTTTTAATCCATGTATGGCTTTTACCAATCCCACCGTAAAAGACGAGCTTGATCCAATTCCACTCCTAGCCGGAAGGTCTCCTGCATGATATATATCTATCCCTGATTCAAAATTGAAAAAGCGTAAGCATTCTCTAACGCTTGGGTGAATAATCTTTGTATTATCCGTTACATGCTCGATCGTGCCGTAAGCAATTCTGGATTTATACTCGGGAAAGAAGTTCGGTTTACGCGAAATAGTAACGTAGCAGCTGTGGTCCATACTGGCGACTATAATCGTAGAAGGGTGAGTTTTGTACCAGTGAGAGAAATCAGTACCACCTCCAAATAGGGATAGCCTGTATGGTGTTTTGGAAATTATCACAATATCACTACAGCAGTGGTTTGGTATATACTCATTCTGCCATATTTTCTGCTCACCAAATTAATTTATTTTAGATAGTTAAATTAAAAAAAATTATAATTGGCTCTAAAAGTCTGTTGTTATCAGGCTATTATGTAAATTGACTGCGCAACTTTTTCTTAAAAATCTATAAAAATGCAGTTTATGAGTGCGTGTATGTAAAAAAAATTTCAATGATGCGAAAAAAAATCGTTAATTTTAAGTGTTTGTATCTAGATCCATCTATCGAGGCTCCTTTTGATATTTTTAAAAATGGGCTCCATGATAGTGACAAAAAAGCCTCGTGGTTTAACCATCTCGTCGAGAGCGATGCTGAGATAACGATGTTGAATGATTCTGATGTATTGGTCAGGGTTCTGGGTGTAACATTTTGTAACACTGATATATCTGAAATTATTAGCAGAGGCAGTCGTGCTGGCCAGGTCGGAAGAAGACAAGGGAAAATATTCTTAGGTCACGAAGTTGTTGGTGAAATAGTTGAGAAAGGAAAAGATGTTACGGGCATAAGAGATGGTGACCGGGTTTGTATTGGAGATTTTAATACTTGTAGATCCTTTAATATTTTACCTGAATGTGAAAATTGTTCTAATGGAAGGGGTGTAATATGTACGCAAAAGCACTTGAGGAAATTTAATGCGAATTCTTACGGAGGGTTCTCTGAGTATATGGTGCGAAGTCAGTACCAGGTTGTCAAGATTGATAGAACTATCGATAACGCAACGGCATGTTTAATAGAGCCTGCTGCGATTGCACATCATTGTTACCGTTTGATCAGAAGAAATAACGTTCAGAATGTTTTAATATTTGGATGCGGAACCATCGGCATTATTCTTTTAAGAATTTTAAAATTTCATTTAGGGGATACTGTAACAGTAGATTGCATTTCAGAAAACGATAATCATCAAAAGCAAGCCAAATTATCAGGCTCTAATTTTGTTTCGAATAATCTAGATTCATTACGGCGTGATTATTTTGGGAATTTTTTAGATAATACTGGTGCTTCGAAGGGGGGGTATGACGTTATTGTTGATTTTGTTGGAAACTCTTTGTCAGTTAATTATTTGTCAAATATTGTTCGTGCGGGAGGCATGTTTTTAGAATTAGCTTTCCCCAAGGAAGATTTGAATTTTAATATTGATACAATTGTTAGGAATGAAATCAAGTTTATCGGTGTGCATGGGTATCAGGGAGGTAAAAATTTAGGGGAAAATGATTTTCACTCTGTAATTAGATTAATAAGTTCCGGCGAAATTTTAGTTGGAGATTTGATTTCCAGGAGAGCTAATTTTTCAAATATAAGACAAGATTTAATTTCTGAATGTATTGGGAAAATAAATGGAATTAATAATCATGGTGGGTTTCGTGTTTTTGCCGGATAAACTTGGAATTAGTGTGGGTAAATTAAATTTGTAATACTTCGAATTTGTTCGATTGAGGCTGGATTTTTTATCGCGTCTAATAAATTCTCTAGTTGATTAATACTCGCAGCCCCTAAAATAATTTCTTCAACGAATTGGCTCGACATAACAAACGACAAAGCTAGACTTGTTTCTTGAAGGTTGTTCTCTTGGCAAAAGCTTTTTAGTTTTTCATAGTTTCTCAGAGTTTCTTTATCTCTTAACTTACGAGTTTGATGTTTAAGTTTAGAGAGCCTACCTTCACCCGCATAATCGCCATTATGAACTTCATACTTTCCGCTTAACAGTCCACCTGCCAGAACAGAATGGGCTTGAAATATAATATTTTCACGCAAAATTATTTCCTTCATAGAAATTTCAATGCTCCTATTTAAAATTGAGAAGCCATCCTGTACATAAATTTTGATGTTGTTTTCTCTGTTACATTCTATAAACTTCATCAATCCCCATGGGGTTTCATTTGCAAAACCAATCGCTCTAATTTCCCCCTGTTGATGGGATTCCTTTAAAGCAGCGAACTGCTCCTCAAAAGTAATGAGCCTGGGATCCGGGTCAGGGTTATAAAATTTTCGTCCGAAATTATTGGTATATCTATCAGGCCAATGTAGAAAGAAGACATCAATGTAGTCGGAGTTAAGTCGATTAAGAGAGTTTTTTATTGAATTTCTAATTCTATTATAGGTTAATCGGTTTGATTGTTCCCCATACCATGACTCATTATTTCTACCTGTAACTTTAGTAGTTACAATTATTTCTTTTCGAGGCATCTTTTTTAACCATTTTCCAAAAATTCTCTCGGTTTCGCCTACGGTATCTTGCTTTTCTGGAAATGGATATCTCTCAGCTAAGTCAAATTTACTAATACCGTTTTCAAAGCAAAAATCAAGGACTTGTCCAGCACAATTTGCATCAATTTGACTTCCTAATAGTTGACAGCCGTAGATAAAGTTTGATGGTTTTATCATGTTAATGAGGTGGGTTGGAGATTAAGGTGTAAAAAATTATTATATAATCAAATTAATTACTTTATCATATGGGCCAAAACCATTAGTGCTTATGGATAGCAATACTCTTGAACCTTCTTCATATGGATTTGATAAGACGTTACAAGATCCCAATCAATTTTTCAGGTATGGGGTTTTTATTAAAAAAAGATTTTTTGATGAAGATCAGATTTCCACACTCAAGAATAAAGTTTGTAAGATCGTGGAAGGTAAATATGAAACTGGAATTCAACCCGATAAAATTAAATATTCTAAATTGGCGGATGGGACTGATTATATCCATTCGCTTTGTAATGGATGGAAGTCTGATGTATGGGTTAGAAAACTTTTTCAAGAAGCAGGCTTCCCAGGATATGTTTCTCTGCTTACTTCATGGAAAACTGTTAAATTAAATCAGGATACAATGTTTAGTGTTTTGCCATATAGTGATAATGCCACATCTTTTCATCAGGATAATGCATATCAAAATTGGCATACTTCAACAGGCGGCGTAGTAACGGCATGGATTGCTTTATCTGAGACCAGAGCTAACAGTGGGGGTATTGAGTACTTGCTGGGTTCACATCAGATGAATTGTGATATCAAAAGGCTTAATGGTGCATTTATAGTTTCTGGGGACAATTCCTACGAAGAACTGGATGAGAGGTTTGGGCAGAGTTGGTCTTCGAATTATCAATTGTTTCGGCCAGAGCTTGACGCGGGGGACGTGGTTTTCCACCATGGTCTTTTGTGGCACGGTTCGTGCCCCAATTTAAGTGACAAACCACGAATCTCAATTTCTCTACATTTGATGGATGGAAACGCAAAATTTTCTGGTTTAGATATCAACCCTGTTTTTAACAAATTTAAATTGGATGGTTCTGATGAGATGAACCCGTCTTTTTTCCCAATTCTAAGTTAGATATCTTTTTGATAATCTTTTATCTTTGGCAAGGCATTAAAAAGCAATGAAAGTCCACAGTGAATTTGAAAAGTTTTTATTTTTTTTGCTTGCTCGTAGCTTATAAGATATGTTTGTAGAATTTCTGGATCTACTCCGCAGGAACTCTTCGTGGCAGAGGATTTACGAGCCTCCTTTTCGCTGAGCTCGTATGAGTACCAAGACACAGATTCAGTGAATGCTGATTCGCACACCAGGAAGTCTGTTTCCAGTAATAAAAGTTTTTCCGAGTCTATTTTTATCCCTGTTTCTTCAAAAATTTCCCGTTTTGCAGCCTTTTCACTAGATTCTTGCGGCTCTATCCCTCCTGCCGGAAACTCCAGACTGGCCCCTCCTAAAGAAATCCGGTTTTGTCGAACAAGCAAAAGGGAAATACTCGCCTTACTTAAAAAGTATGGAATTATAACGACAGATTTCCCCCTTAAAAATACGTTTCGAACTTGTATTTCTCCAGATTTGAACTGCAAAGCAATTTCAGCCACTGCAGAGTGGAAGGCGTTTTGTGTTCTTTTTATATCAAATAAGTTTATGCTCAATATTTTTCCACCATGCTTTCTGACGCGTTGCAGATAGTCAACGAAGCAGCTTGAGGATAGAAAAAAATCTAGATTTATTTGGGAAATTTCATTGGATTTATTAATTTGCAATGTATTATGCTAATAGGAAAAAATTTAGTTCTATCTGCAAAATCATATCCTGTCAATAGAAATTCAAAATTTGGCACTAAAATTGCATAGTTTTTTGTTCATGTCACGTGATTTTTAAAGTTAAGAGCCTTGCTGTCGATTCTTTGACAGTGGGTATTTCAAGATACTATAATTAATAGCAACTGCATGCTCTAGGGGGTCAAAATGGACGTTACAAAAAATATTAATCTGCTAAAAAAATACCATAAGTCGTTGGTCTATGACTACACAGAGTATCCCACTAAAAGCAATTGGCCCGAGCAGTTTAACGAAATAGATTATTCTAATAGTTTGATTAATTGGTTGAAAAATAATCCTAAATCTGAATCTCTTTTTTATGTTCATACTCCATTTTGCGAAGAGCTATGTTACTTCTGCCTCTGCAGCAAAGAAATTACACATGATTATGAAAAAGTAAAAAATTATCTCTATAACTACTTATTCAAAGAAATAGATCTATTAAAAAAAATTTTTTCAAAAGCGGGAGTCACGCCCAATTTTAAGGAAGTTTATTTTGGCGGTGGTTCTCCAACTTATTACAAGGAGAAAGAATTTGAAGCGTTGCGGGAAAAGATAGGAGAATTTCTTGATTTTAGTTCAATTGACAGCTGGACTGTAGAGATTGATCCCCGACGGGTAGGGGTGGATAGACTTAAGTTCTACAGTAAGATGGGTGTTAACAGATTATCCTTTGGTATTCAAGACTTTGATCCTTTGGTGCAAGAACAGATAAACCGAATTCAACCACCTGAATTGGTATCAAATTTACTGACCGATGAGGTGAGATCTTTATTTCCCGCTATAAATTTTGATTTGCTAGTCGGTCTCCCTGCCCAGACGCTAAGCGGCCTAAAAAATACAATTAAAGAGGTTGTTAAGTTAAGACCAACACAACTACAAACCATGTACGTTCATTATAAGCCTGATGTGAGAAAGTATATGACTAGGATGGTTAGAAACGGACCTATGCCAGATTTCTATGATCGCAAGGCTCTCTTTAATTCAGCCTCTACACAATTAATAAACGCTGGATACGCAAGGGCTGGTTTTGAAAGTTATGCGCTTCCAGGTGATGAGTTGGCTACCTCGATTGAAGAGAAGAAAGCCTACTACAACTCTTTGGGCACTCAAAGGGGAGCTGCTAAAAATTTCATCTCTGTTGGCAGTTCTGCTCATGGGGTTTTCGGCAACACCTATGTGCAAAATTACTATGAGCAAAACTTATACCGCAAAGCACTAGATGAGGGTAGATTGCCAATTTACAGAGGAAAGCACCTAAGCGATGAAGATTTACTAAGAAGAAATGTAATAAATCAGATTCGAACTTATTTCGAAATTCGGTATTCCGACTTTAAAAACTATGAACGGTGTACAGATTTTGTAGACCATTTTAAAGACGAAATTTTGTCACTTAAAGAGTTTGAAAAGGACAAACTAGTAGTATTACATGATGATGGATTTAAATTAACGGAGCTGGGTACACATTTTTCCCCACAAATATGCGAAGTTTTTGACAAGTATGCTGGTAGAAAACCATTTAATTTAGATATTCCTGTAATGGTTGAGGCGGCTTAATTTTAGTAAAGAGTTGTTGGTTTCTAACGCTAATTAAATTTAACTTTTTAATAACCAAGAACTACTATTCACTTTTCACTAGATGCGACCTTAAACTATCTAGTGAAAAGCCTACTATTGTTAGCTACGCGTAACACTTCTTTTTTAAACGTCTCGATATCAATAACCAAATCCCGTTTGTGCACCTCCGGATGACTCGCAGTTTTATTTTTTGCAAATTCAGTTTTGACGTAATGATGACCGAATCTGAAAAGATCTGCCCATGCTCTTCCGACTATTGATTTGCCAATTGGTGGTCTCACCTCAAAAAATACGGAATCTTTTGGTTGAAAAATGGAAATAGGACTTGAGCCTCCTGTTCCAAAGAATAATTTTGTTCGTCCAATAACATTAAGTTGTTCTTTCATGCTTAATTTTTCAGGTCTGAAAATTTCAGTTGCGAAATGTTGCGATAGCCAGTCGACAATTTCTTCTTCATTGACTATTTTTCGCCATAGAGTACCTTGCCTTGTCGAGAAAAGGCAATCCAACGATTTTTGATAATTAATATGTTTATAATGTTTTTCTACCATATAACGAATTGCCATAAAATCTTCTGCTCTGAGAGCCGGCCCAACTTTTGTTCTTTTCACCGATGCGCTGCAGACTGTTAAAATTCCTACTTTATGTGTACGTCCCGTTTTAAATCTTTTTACGCAATTTAAATCAATTCCAAATGCAGAAATCAGCTCTACCCATCTATCCGGAACATTTTCCCCGACCAGGATTGGAAGATCCTGCTTTGGAAATAGACGAGTATACCAAAGTACTTTTGGCAAAAATTCAAAAATCCAGTGACCAAAATTGTCTGTTTCACCAATATAAAACCCACTGTCCAGGTGAACAAGTTCGGAGGTGGCCGGATATGTATAGAAACCATCTTTTGCTTTTATATGCGCGTCAGATTTGATTTTGAACTTACTGATATCTACTGCTGGCGTTTCAAAGTGGTAACCATTGTTTGAAAAGATTTCATTTTCAGTATGTATAACATTTACATTTGAAAAGTAACAATCTTTAAATGTTTTAATAGTAATTGGACAGTCATAATAGAGCTCGACAGGGTGTCTTTCCCCAAATTTATTAATGGTCGATATTTCGTGTAGCATAAACTTACCCGAGCTATCGCTGTGATAAACCAATTCTCCTAGGTTTGTAGTTTGAAAATTTTCTAAATTCATTTTTCTTGAGTTTTAAAACAATTTAGATATTTTAGACATTTAATGGCGGTTAAGGGTATCCCAGAAAAATCCACGAAATCTTTTCCTCTATTTCTCTACTAAAAATTAATTATTGTGAAAGTTTATAACTCGACACACCGAATGTTACCAGTGGTGTAGTGAGAAAACGTCGTTTTCTTTTTTTTGATATTAGAGTCTCCCTCGGATACTAAAACTTGAAAAAAATGAGTTTCTCCCAGCTCTGGGATTTTGTCTAAATATTCACCGGTTCTATCTGGATGAACGTCGTGGTCTCCTGCGAGGAGTGTGGTATCTATGGAGACTCTAGCGGATGATTTCTTTGCCCGCCAGGTTTTGTGAACTACCGCATAATCTGATATGTAAATATGTCCGGATTTCGGGATAAACGTTTCATCTTCCCGAAAGTCCGAGAGTAATATCTGTTTTTCCGTATAACTTCCCACAGTTGAGAAAAACGAATTTGGTAAATCATTATCTGGGAGTTCGTAATACCTTAGTGTGTTGTTTTCGCAGTCTCCCAGCAAAGGAGTAAACACATTAAACCCCCATGGCCCCTCAACCCATGCATCAGAATGGGGTAGCTGCGTATTTAAGCCTCTGTTTTCGTTGTCTGATAGCTCTCTGCCATATTTTATTCGAATATTTGGAGTTACCCTAACAAGTTTTAGTATGCTCTCGTTTTTCAAAATCATCGTTTTAAAAACTGAAAACCAGTTCTGTAAGACATCATTATATAGAAATTGGTATTCTCTTTTTGGAACGCAGGCTCCGTTGGGAGTAACATTTCTCCTCGAGTTTCTGTAGTTGTCTAACTTAGAACATGAATCATTGTAAGAATCTTCCGCAACTTGCAAACAGCGGTGAACGTATCTGTTGACTGAGCAGAGGAGGTCACTTAACTGAGGCTGGGGAATTTTATATTCAAGAATTAGCGGTCTTACCTCAACCAAATCCCATTCTTCTGCCAGGATTGTAACTCTTTCCTTTCGATATTCCAAATCTAAGGGATCTTCACATTTTTTAAATAAACTTGATCGCATCTTCTACTTTTTTACATAATATAGTTCATTATCGGAGGAAGTATATCTTTTTGAATACCTGCCTAGGTGCTTTTAAATTTTTTTTGGCAATTGCATCAATTATGTCGACTGTGAGCTTATATTAATAAAGTTTCGTTTCTACATCAATAGTAGCCTTTGCAAATAGCTCTCAATATGATTGCATTGTAGAAGAATCAGTACAGTAGTTTTAACCACGCTCTTTCATATTTTTGAAGTATTTGTATAGTATTTCATTTTTTGTATAAAATGATTAAAAGAGCATCCGATTAGATTATTTACCCTTTTTTAAATTTACCTTATTTTCCAGTCAAAAAAACCGTTTTATGAAAATTGCCCGTTCCGTACCTTTTTCTGAAATTACCATTTAACAATAGAACAAGATGGAAAAAATAGACTATTCAACTGTTATTGTCAAAAAGCCATGGGGTTCTGAATATCTTTGCTACCGGAATGGTGACGTGGCAATCTGGTTATTAAACATCCAAAAGGGTGAGAAAACATCCATGCACTGTCATCCTACAAAAAATACAGGTTTAGTTGTTTTGCAAGGAGAGATAGAATTATCTTTTATTAGAAACAAAATGTTACTCACTGGGTTGGATAAAATTCACATCTTCCGTGCTCGTTTTCACTCCTCAGCCGCAATTTCGGATGCATTTCTTTTTGAAGTTGAGTCTCCGGAGGATAAGGAGGATTTAATTAGGTTGGATGACAATTATGGCCGTGAAGAGCAAGGGTATGAGGGGAGAGAGTTTTTTGAGGAAAAAACAGAGGATAATTTTTGGTTAAAGGAACCCAGGCAAGACGATTCTGGCCAAACACTTTTTGGATGTAGGTTAAGGCATATATCTGTGGGAACTGTCAATGAACTAGAATTGTATGATGAGAAAGATGTTCTGGTTTTTACCAAGGGTGGAGTTATCACTGGTGATGAAAAGAAAATCTTATTTCCCGGCGACATAGTCGATGGAGAAACCCTTGGAAAAATTGCTCCGAGATTTAGTGTGGCGCCGAAAACCTCAATTATCCATTTGAGAAAAAATGAAAATTGATATACTTTTCGTTCATCCCAATGCGTCAGAGGTAATCTATCAAGATCTTGCTAGGAAAAATTCTGCAATTGAACCTCCGATTTGGGCAGGGATGTTAGCCAATAGCGTAAGAAGCTCAGGTGGAAATCCTGCAATTTTAGACGCGGAGGCTGAAAATTTAGACTTTATGTCATGTGCTACAAAAATATATGAGATCAAAGCTAGAATTGTGTGCTTCGTTGTTTATGGGCAGCAGCCTAGCGCATCATCTCAAAACATGGAAGGCGCGGTTGCAACGGCAAAAGAATTAAAAAACCTGGACCCAACATCTTTCATTCTTTTTGTTGGGGGACATGTGTCGGCTTTGCCTGCTGAAACCCTTAATAGGGAGCTTTGTATAGACGCAGTTTGTCAAAATGAAGGTGTATACACTATTCGAGGGCTTATTGAGGTTGAAAAATTTAACCAGGAGGCAATGAAAAAAATACCGGGTTTGTGTTTTAGGAATGACCAAGGAGAAATTGAAGTTAATCCGCCTTCCAAACTGGTTGCCAAAGCTAATTTGGAGGTTGACTTACCCGGCGTAGCGTGGGATTTGTTACCTCCGTTGAAAAGATATAGAACAGCCGGCTGGCATTCATGGTCGAATAATACGGAAAAACAGCCCTTTGCAGCGCTTTATACTAGCTTAGGATGCCCTTACAAATGTTCGTTTTGCATGATTAATATAATCAATAGAACAGATAATTCCGATGGTGTATCTAGCGAAAACAGTAATATTTTTCGTTGGTGGAATCCAGAATTTATCATCAAACAATTTGATTTTTTTGCTAGTGAAGGTGTAAAAAATGTAAAAATAGCTGACGAACTGTTTGTACTAAATCCTAATCATTTTTTAAGGATATGCGAATTAATAATTGAAAGAGGTTATAAGTTTAATATCTGGGCATATTCTAGGGTAGATACTTGTAAGCCAAAGTATCTCGATACTTTAAAGAAGGCGGGCGTGAATTGGTTGGGTCTGGGAATTGAAAATCCAGATAATGAAAATAGGAGGATTATTCATAAAGAGGGTTTTAAGGAAGTTAGTGTACTGGAGCAAATTAGCACTATAAGAGAAGCTGGGATAAACGTTGGGGGTAACTATATCTTTGGCCTTCCATTCGACGATATGAGAACTATGCGAAACACTTTAGACTTTGCTCTTGAAAATCCAACGGAAATGGCAAATTTTTATTGTGCAATGGCTTATCCAGGTAGCCCTTTATACTTACAAGCTAGAAGCTCTGGTATCGAATTACCAGAAAAATACGCTGGATATAGCCAACATTCCTACGAGACATTGAATTTAAGTAACAAGAATTTGACAGCCGCTGAAATACTTAAGTTCAGAGATTACGCCTGGCAAACTTACCATTCAAGTGATAAGTATATCGCCCTAATGAAAAATAAGTTTGGAGGGAAGGCGTTTAATGAACTCCAGGATACAAAGAAAATTAAATTAAAAAGGCGAATTTTGGATAAACAAGATGCGTTTGTTTCCTAAATTGTTAATATGGCATTAACTTTAGAAAATAAATTGAAAATATTCCAAAAAGCTAGCTTATCTAGAGCTTTTGAAGAGGAAGTTTTTCGTAGAGTAAGTAATAAAGACATTCAAATACCTGTTTATCTTTCTGCGGGCCAGGAATTTATATCCGCGACACTAGCTGTTTTTTTTGAACACATAGCAAACTTTGAGAGACAAATTTTTATACAGCATCGAGGTCACTCCACATATTTGAGTTTTGGCGGTTCGCTGGAGGAGCTGATTTTTGAGTTATTAGGAGACTCTAGAGGGTGTTCTGGCGGCATGGGTGGATCTGCATCTATACAAAGTAAAAGCCAGAATATTTTCGGCCATGATGGTCTTATGGGCTCACAAGGCCCAATTGCCGTAGGCATGTGTTACGGGAACAAGAAGTTTACTTTATGTTTTGCGGGCGATGCTGCGGCGGAAGAAGATTATTTTTTAGCTGCTATTGGCTGGGCGTCAACCAAGCAACTCCCGATTTGGTTTATTGTCGAGGATAATAATTTGTCTATACTCACGGAAAAAAAAATTCGTAGAAATTGGGAGATGCATGATGTGGCCGAGGCATTTAAGATGAATGCGTGTAGTGTTTCTGACGAACCCAGCAGATTATGGCCGGTCCTCGAAAAATATTCGATTGAAAAACCTTTGCTTATCAATGTAAAAACGAATAGGCTTTTTTGGCATGCGGGGGCTGGCATTGATTCCGATTCAACTCCTGATCTACACAAGCAATGGTTATCAGACGAAAACTACTCTATTTATGAACAAGAAAAAAAGCGTGTTTCGGAAATGTGGGATAAATGTCAGAAAGTCTTAGAGAGATTATAAAGGCCGTTACCAGGCAACATCTTGTTGAGAGAAATGGTTTGGCTATGGGCCAGTGTCTAACTGCAGTGGGATGGGTTGGAGGCACTCTTCCGGAGCTTTATGAAGAAAACGGCATGGTTGAAGTTTCAATGGCAGATGTGGCTGGAGGGGGATTTGCAGTAGGTGCTGCATTAGCTGGGCGAAGGCCGATGTATATTATCAGGTACCAGGGGTTCAATTGGTTTAATGCGCCGATAATAATTAACTATGCTTGTAAATCAAAAGAAATTTGGGGTGTACCTTGTCCAATGTTTATTAGATCTATAGCGATGGAGGGAGGCATAGGTCCCGTTGCCGGTTCTTCTCACCATTCTTTATATTATAGAATGCCTGGAATAACTATTAGGTCTCCAATGACCCCGAAAGAATACCTAAAGTGTTACGAAGATTTTATGGCAAACGATGATGTCTTTTATGTATCTGAACACAGAGGAGCTTACCCCAATTCAGAAGAACTCCATGATATAGTTTGCGAGAAGCCAGACGTGTGTTTGTTTCCTATTTCTATTACACGGTTTGCCGCAATGGAAGCTACAGAACTACTGCAGAAAAAGGGGGTTAAGGTTGCTGTTTATCATATCGAATCTATTAAGCCAATAGTTTTAAATGAACTTTCCAGGGAAAGTCTAAAAGAAGCTGGGCTCGGTTTGATCTTGGATGATGATTATAAAGATGGAGTCGGTAAATGTATTGCATTGGATCTATCGAATGATACGGGAGCAAAACTTGAAGTTCTCGGATTGGATGATAGAACTGCTGGTTTCGACAAGAAGGTCGATAACTTGCCTCCTGACAAATATGCCATCGAAAAAAAAGTAATTGAAATTCTTGAAAGAAAAGTTAATGAGCCATAGAAAATACCCGCTAATGAGAAACAATATTCTTAGAGAGGACCTAGACGCTGTTATTGATTATTTGCGCACAGATGATCCGATGTTAACGAACGGAAAAAAAGTGGTCGAATTTGAGAGGGATTGGTCAAGTTGGTTGGGAGTTAAGTATTCCGTTTTTGTGAATTCTGGATCCTCGGCTAATTTATTGACTATGTTTACATTAAAAAAAATGTTTCCGAAAGGAGGAGAGGTGATTGTTCCTCCTTTGACTTGGGTATCTGATATCACGAGCGTTGTTTTAGCTGGGTTTGAACCTATATTTTGTGATATCGACGAGAATACCCTTGGGATGAAAGATGAGGAAATAATGCGAAAATTGTCCAATCGCACAAGAGCAGTATTTATCACGCATGTGCAGGGATTTAATGCTCTAACAGACAAACTTTTAGAGTTTTTAAAAGAAAAAAAATTATATTGATCGAAGACGTATGTGAATCACATGGAGCAACTCACAATAAAAAAAAGCTTGGAACTTATGGACTAATTTCTAATTTTTCTTTTTATTATGCTCACCATATGAGTACTATTGAGGGAGGCATGATATGTACAAATGATGAAGAAATATACCAAGATTTAAGAATGTTTCGTTCACATGGGCTTCTGAGAGAGTGTACTTCTGAGGATTTGAAAAATAAAATAGAAAAAGCTAACCCTGACCTTAATCCGGAGTTTATATTTGCTCATACGGGATTTAATGTTCGTAATACTGAGATAGGGGGTATTCTGGGGTTAAGTCAATTGAAGCGACTGGATGCGAATATTGAGGTTAGAACTAAAAACTTACTTCTGTTTTTAAAGCTGATAAATAAAGAATTTTTCCAAACTGATTTCAAGGTTGAAGGTTCCAGTAATTATGCTTTTAATTTGATTTTAAAAGAAGGAAATTTCAACTTTGCAAGTAAGCTTATTCAGCATTTTAATAAAAATAACATTGAATTCAGGAGAGGAAGTGCAGGAGGAGGAAATCAATTACGTCAGCCTTATCTACGAGGTTTAGTTAGCCAAGAGGAGTTTAAAAATTATCCGGTGACGGAGCATGTGCATTTTTTCGGGTTTTACTTGGGAAATTACCCAGGGTTATCTGAGGAAGAAGTTATGGAATTATGTCACTTAATTAATAAAGTTTTATAGACGAGGTATAGAAATAGTGAGAATTTTAGTTACTGGTGGCGCTGGCTACATTGGATCGATTTTAGTTCATGAGCTGTTAAAGAGAGACTTTGCTGTAACGGTGATTGATAACTTTATGTACGGACAGGCTAGTCTCAATCATCTTTGCGCGTACAGAAATTTAGATGTAATTAGAGGCGATATTAGAGACGAGGGTTTAATGAAGCAACAAATTAAAGGACATGATTTAATACTTCCCCTTGCGGCTCTTGTCGGGGCTCCATTATGTAGATTCGATAGGGTGGGTGCGAAAACAATTAATCATGATTCTATAGAATTTTTACTTCAAGAAGTTTCTAAAAATCAGATAATCATCATGCCTACCACCAATAGTGCGTATGGTAGTGGAGGAAAAAACAACTTTTGTAATGAGGAGTCTGAATTAAAACCACTATCTGAGTATGCAATCGACAAAGTTGCGGTGGAAAAAAAACTTATGCAGCATCCAAACGTAATAAGTTTCAGGCTTGCAACCGTTTTTGGCATGTCTTCTAGAATGAGGATTGACTTGCTCGTTAATGATTTTACTTACAGGGCTGTAAATGACAAGTTCGTAGTTTTGTTCGAAGCTAAATTTAAGAGAAATTATATTCATGTGAGAGATGTTTCTAACGCCTTTATACATGCGATTGATAATTATGCATCCATGAAGAACGAAATATTCAATGTTGGCTTATCTGATGCGAATCTTTCAAAAGAAGAGCTATGTAGTAAGATAAAAACCGTAATACCTGACTTTGTATATTTTGAGGAACATCTTCAGGAGGATCCGGACAAGAGGGACTATATCGTTTCGAATGCAAAAATTGAGAAGGCCGGTTTTATTCCACAATGGACGCTGGAAGACGGGATAAGGGAATTAGAAAAAGGTTACAGGATGTTGAAAAACAGGAAATATGGCAATATCTAGTTCCACTCGGATTTTTCTGGCGGGCCATAAAGGTTTTATTGGGTCGGCAGTTTTTGAACATTTAAAAAAAAATGGTTTTTATGAGATAATCACTCTACCCCGGGAAGATTTGGATCTTTGCAACAGTGCAGAAACAACTTCTGTTTTAAAAAGAGAACAGCCTGAAATTGTTATCAATGCTGCTGGTAGGAGTGGTGGTGTAACATATAACAAGAAACATCCAGCAAGCCTTTCACTGCATAATCTCATGATACAAAATTCCTTATTTTCTGCTGCACTAAATGTAGGATCCGTGTCACGCTTGATTTATTTTGGTTCGTCTTGCATGTACTCAAGGAACAGTGAGTTTCCAATGAACGAAAATACCTTGTTCAAAGGTGAGTTGGAACAGACGAGTTTCGCATATGCAATGGCTAAATTAAGTGGAATTTCTTTAACAGAGGCTATTAATACCGAATTTAATCGTCCTAAAGTTACTGCGCTTATTCCCTCTGGTGTTTATGGTCCCGGAGATGATTTCGATCCAAACTCGTCTCACGTTGTTGCGGCATTAATACGAAAGTTTGTAGAGGCAAAAAAGCAAAACCTACATGAAGTTACCCTTTATGGTGACGGCACTCCTATACGGCAATTCATCTATGTTAAGGATTTGGCAGATTTCGTTGTATTTTGTTTAAGTAGGAGTATCGAGGTGCCGGGAGTATACAATGTGGGGGACCTATTGTCGGTAACCATCAAAGATCTGGCTGAAATGATTTTGGAGCTGCTAAACTGTGATATTCGGATACTTTGGGATCGATCAAAGCCGAATGGTGCTCCATATAAAGTTCTTGATACAACAAAGAGTAGTTTAATAGGTTGGAACCCAAAAACTTCTCTTCAAAATGGATTGAAGGAAACGATAGATTTTTTCTCTAAAAAGTACAACAGTTAGGTGAAATTTATTACGAGTATCAATCAACTTGTCCCTGGATTAGTTAAAATATAGTCGAATGAGAAAACGAATACAGCCAGTTATTTTATGTGGTGGTACAGGTACTCGGTTGTGGCCGATTTCCAGAAAAGCTTATCCAAAACAGTTTGTTCCTTTGTTTAAAAACCAGAGCCTTCTGCAGCAAACCCTGCGAAGAATTGCTTCACCCAGTTCGAGAAGATACTTTTATGATCAAGGATACGAGGTTGCAAAAAAACCAATTTGTATAGGTTCAGAATTGCATAAGTTCCAGATTCAAGATGATGCAGATAAATCCGAGATAGAAATTGAGTCTATTTTAGAGCCTGTTTCTAAGAACACGGCTGCAGCGATGGCTGTCATAGCTAATTTCAAGGCAAAGGAAGCATCAGATTTTTTAGTCTTTTGTCCTGCTGACCATTATATCAAGGATACTAATCAGTATCTCGAGTCTCTTGCAAAGGGTTTTGACTCGATTGGAGAGAGAGATATAATTACATTCGGAGTAAAGCCATATTTTGCTAGTACTGCTTATGGTTATTTGGAAGTAGATACCGCGAGACAAAATGATGGAGTTTTTCCTGTCGCTCAATTCGTTGAGAAGCCTCGCAAAGAAGAAGCATCAAAGTTAATACAAAAGCAAAATATTTTTTGGAATGCCGGGAGTTTCATGATGAGTGTTAGAACACTTACCAGTGCTTTGAAGGTTTATTGTTCCGGGATATATGATTCTGCGAAACTAGCATTGGAAAAATCAAGTGAATCTGGGAACGGCTTGCTTCTGGATGAGGAAAGTTTTAGTGCTTGTGAGTCAGAATCAATTGATTATGCAGTTCTGGAGCATTATGAAAATCTTAAGCTAGTTGAGTTGAGTTGTGATTGGAGCGATGTAGGCAGCTGGAATTCTTTAGCTAAACTTTTTCCTAAAGACAAGGATTACAATAGTTCTAATTCGGACGAAACATTATTTTTTAACTCGGAAGATACATTCGTGTATTCATCAGCCTTCAGGCCAATAGTGTCTGTTGGACTTAAAAATTTAATTGTCGTGGATACATCAGATGCATTATTGATTTCTGATAAGCACTATTCAGAGTCTATTAAAAATGTTGTAAGGGAGTTGGAGACCAGAAGTATCCCACAGGCTCAACATCACAGAAAAGTAAATCGACCATGGGGTACGTTCGATTCGATAGATGCAGGAGATAGATTCAAGGTAAAAAGGATTTCCGTTAAACCAGGCGGCAGATTGTCTTTACAAAAGCATGAGAAGCGGGCAGAGCACTGGGTAGTGGTAAGGGGTAAGGCTAAAGTAACCAAGGGGGGCACAATTTTTGAATTAAACGAAAATGAGTCCACGTACATACCTATTGGGGTAATTCATAGACTTGAAAATGCTGGTAAAACTGAACTTGAAATAATTGAAGTTCAAACAGGAACCTATTTTGGAGAGGATGATATATTTCGGTACGAAGACGAGTATGGGAGAAAGAAGTAATGAACAACAATAACTATCGCAACAATTCAAGAACAGTTTGTGCACTCTGATTTGCTTGCGCTAACATAGCTGTAGCTGCTTGCTGAATAATCTGAGTTCGTGTTAGTTCCGTAGTTTCTTTTGCATAATCAGCATCTAAAATTTTACTCTGAGAGGCTTCTGTATTTGTGACTATGTTAGTGAGGTTATCGATAGTGTGAGTCAGCCTGTTTTGAATGGCACCGAGATTTGATCGTTCCGCTGCAACATAATCCAAAGCATAGTCGATTGCCTCCAGTGCTGATTCGGATGAGGTTTGGGTTTCAATACTGAGGTTTGATATTGTTAGAGTTGCGCCCTCAATTGGAATGTATGACTCTGAAGTATATTCTTTATTATCTTCAGTGTTCGAAAAATGGCTAGTCTTGGTTCCAGGGTTTATTAATCCATTTCCCTCAAGAAAGATTTCGTCACCTTGTCCTGCGCTCGGTGCCCAGGTACCTTTTCTCCCTGTTGCGGAGGTAAACTCTTGTAGTATAATTTTTCCACCATCTCTTCTTGTAAATGAAATATTTCCATCTAAGTCCATGCTTGCTTTAATTTCAGAACCAGCTAGAGATTCTTCAATGTTTTGAAGGAAGTTTTCAACACTTTTCTTGTTACTTATATCAACCGTTGTGGCTTCGGTTGTATAGGTTTGCTCTCCGTCTGAAATCTTTAATGAAAAAATATCATCGCCTTCGATATTTAAAATTGCCTCAGTAAAGAGGGCTCCAGTTCCTTCAGCGGTTGCATTTTGCAGCACAGTGTGCGCTTCAAACAAGAAGGAAGTCGGCTCACCTTGCCCTGGAGCTGGTGTAATTTCTGCTTTAAGATTTCTGTGTTTCTCGCTTGAAACATATCCGCCTAAAATTATTTCACCGCCATCACGTTGATAAAGAGTGATTGAATTGCCAAAGAATGAATATTCAAAAACATCTCTCGGATGCACTGAATTAAGTGTTGCCATTAAAGAGTCCAACTTTGTTTTTAGTACTGATGAACCAAAAGGTTTCTCAGCATTCCAATCAATGATGTTTGAGCTTAATAATGCAGAACCAGAAGTAGTAGAGTCTCCATCTAAGTACTGACCATTCACTTGAAGATTAAATCCAATATCCGAGGTTCCAAAATCAATTGTTATGGCAGTTGAGTTGTAAACGTCACCTTGTGCCGTTGATGAATTTGTATCTACTGTATACATTTTGTTAGGGGGACCTGTTACAAAATCATGTAAAAATATCAATCCCGTCTTACAAAGAGCATTTGCGGAGGCATCTATACCAAAACCAATAGCTCTTCCAGCGGGATCTCTTATGACGAGCTCAGCTGTGTCAGCATCATAGCGGACAGTTATATCACTCAAGTCGGCTGCTAAGATTGCACTACCATCATTAGGATCTCTTACGCTTATATCTGACGTTCTCAAACCAGCTTGTATAGCAGAGGCAAACTGAACTCCATCTGTTAATCCTCCATTCGTCGCTGATCCATTTACATTTATTGTGAGATTTGCTGAATTACTTACTCCGTCTAAAGTAAATAAAAATCGATCTGTGCCAGTGGCGGAGAAATCTTGACCAAATGCTGAGGTATTGACAGTAAGTCTTGTCTCTGAGTAGTAAGCATTTTTATCTGCTAATACATTGGCAGCACCCGGCTCATTTATAGGGGTAGCTGTCATGAAGCCAGCTGAGCTACTAAAACTTTCAATGGCAATAGCTCGTCCCTTCTTGTTTTCTATTAGAAGGTGGTCTCCGCTGACGGAGACATCCCATTCAGACATATCAAAACTGCTATCAGTTTGACCTAAATTTGTGACTCCAACAGATAATGCTTGCAGAACTGCACTTTTGATTTCAGCTTCAGAAACGGTATTAAAAACATTAAGACCGCTTCCTGAAAAATCTGCATAAGTATCTCCCTCACCGTTTGTGATTTTGAATGAATATTCTGCGGAACTATAATCACCGACCTGGTCGGAAAAACGAATAGACATCTGACTCTTTTCTGTAATGCCCGTGAACGTTGCAGACGGCATGGTAGGAAGATTTGTGGCACTCACTGTTGCAAGAAGAACAGGATCATAAAATCCATCGATTTGGTCCTCATTTTCTATTCTTAAAAGAATTTGGCTATCAGCACTGGCCTGATAATTTTCCAACAAGGTTTTACCACCTGCCTTATTGGTTACAATTAAAGAATCATCCTCCCATTTGACAAAAAGATTATTTCTCGAAGTCTCTCTCTGAATTAACGGGCCGCAGTTCACGGCATCTGTTCCAAAAAGAAAACCATTTCCTATCCCTTGACTGACTTTAATCCTCCTCCCCTCTTCATCATTGATAGTTAGTGACCCTGCTGCAGTTCCAACAGTTATTCTTGCATCGAATAATCTTTGCAGTTCATTTTGCAAAGCATTAATGATATTTGTTTGAGTCACACTCGTTGTTTCCACTCCAGTAGTAGAGGATAATCTTTGTCTAATATCAACCTTAACATCAGGACCAGCATCTAAAGAGATTGAGAACTGAGTATTTGAAAATTTTGACGAGTCAGTAATGTCAATTGAATTAGTGCTAGAGCTGGTCATTTGAGTTGAGCCAGTAATAGTTGTGTCAGTTTGTGCTGATCTTAGTGCGAGATTAATTTTATCGGCAAAACTATCTTTGCTAAATTGATTAGTAAGATCTACGGAGAAATTATTAATTGTTTTAGAAAGATTTGATATGGAATCGGTGAGCTTAAAAGTATATGAGTCTTCTGCAGAAGTATTTAGAAAATCGAGTTTCATTCTAGTCGGAATAGCAGCCACGCCCTCTGCACTTGTTCCCACCGTGAGCGGATCAGGAGGGGGGTAATATTCAGCCGCTGCGGCAGAATTGGACTTTGCTATTCCTAGAACTTGTGTTGACATATTTCCGATCGAGATATTCATAATCTGACCCTTGTTGGCACCAATTTGAAAAACTTTACGGTCCCAACTGCCGTCAAGTATATTCATCGAGTTAAATTGGGTCGTTTCAGATATTCGATCGATTTCTCGTATTAGTTGGTTGACTTCGTCTTGGAGATATTCTCTATCCTTTTCGCTATTAGTATCATTTGCGGATTGGATTGCTAGCTCTCTCATCCTTTGAAGCATGGCTGTGATTTCTTCCATTGCCCCTTCCGCCGTTCCTATAACGGATATACCATCGTGCGCATTTTTGACGGCCATTGTTAGGCCTTTTATCTGAGTTTCCATTCTCGTGGAAATAGCTAATCCAGCAGCATCATCAGACGCTGAATTTATTCGGTAACCTGTCGATAATCTTTCCATGGCTGTTGAAAGATGCCGATTATTAATATTTAGAGCGTCCTGCGTTATTAAGGACTTTATATTTGTATTTATTACAGCCAAAAGCCTATCCCGGGATGATATATGTCCTAATTAAGCAAGAAATGTGTCAATTTAAGGATTCATTATGAGAGAAAATGTAAAAGAAACAGAAAGAACAATTACTGTTGATTGGCAAGATGGAAGTAAATATTCTGGAGAAATTATGAATGGTAAGCCGCATGGTCAGGGAAAATATACTTGGCCTGACGGAGATGAGTATGTTGGCAGATGGATAAATGGGGCTAGACACGGATTGGGTTGTCATTCCCGCAAAAATGGTTTTGTGTTTATAGGTGAATTTAAAAAGAATTTGCCTGATGGGGAAGGTTTTTATGTTGGACCAGACGGAACTTGTTTCTCCGGAAAGTGGGTCCAGGGCGTGCAGCAAGGAAAAGGCACAATAAGAGATAAAAGAAAAGGACTTCTTTATTTTGGAGACTGGTGTAACGGTAGTCCCAAATTAGCAGGAAAAACTACTTTTTAATGCTTTAGTTGTATATATATCGGAAATTTTTGGTATCAACTCATGAGCTTTGGATAGAGTTGAAGGTTCACATGTTGAGGTAACTCCAACACAGTAACATCCTGCAGAAACAGCAGATTCAACTCCCAATGGGGCATTTTCAACAACAATACACTCTCTAGGTGATGCCTTAAGCTCTCTACAAGCTGTAATATAAGGGTCTGGATAAGGCTTATTTTTCTTTACTTTATCTCCACAGACTATTGCTGAGAACCTATTTAGGAAAATTTCCGGTACGGTTGCGCGTAGCTGATCCTCGTGGCCTGCTGTAACGATAGCAAGAGGGAATGTTTTGGAGAGGATTTCAACGACAGTTTCAACTTCAGGATAAAAACTGATAGCAGACCTTTTATGCATTTCAACATAAAGTTGTTTTTTTTTTTTACCAACGAATTAATGAAATTTTCTTCATCTAAGCCACTAAAATGAACAGCAATCTTATGAAGGGAGGCGCCTTCCATTGGATAGTATTCAGTCTCTTTTACCTTAATACCATGCTCTTCGAATACCTGCTTCCAGCAGCGGTAGTGGTTAGCCATGGTGTCCGCAAGCGTACCATCAAAGTCGAATAAAACAGCCTTATATTTCACAACTTCTCTAACCGACTATGACTTTGCCATAGAAACAGCAGTTTTCATCCAGATTGCCATATTGTCATAATGAGGGCTCGAGACAATATTTTTAGAAACAACGCACGGTTCTCTGGAGTAAGTTGCGCCTGAGTTGTTAACGTCATCTTCAATACTATAGTATGCAGATATGGTGTGTCCTTTCGTTATTTTCGCGGAGATCATCAATTGAGCCCCATGACAAGTGGAAGCAATGATCTTTCCACTTTCATACCATTCCGAAATAAAGCTTAAGACTTGTTTCTCCTGTCTTAGTTTTTCTAGAGCTTTAACGCCGCCCGGCAGAACCATCAATGAGCATTCGTTATGAAGCTTACTACGAGTAGAGTTGTCATTAAGTTCTTCAATTAGCCTGTTTGCGGGAACGTGGCAGCCGAGAATGCCGAAGATACGTCCAGTTTTGTTTGCAAATAAATGGACGTGTCCATTATCATCGATTTCCTCCAGTAATCTGTAGTAAGGATAAACGACTTCTTGATCCTGAAACCCTTCATAAGTGAGTATAAGCGAGTTCAAAATTACTCCTAAGACAAATTTAGATTTCCTAATACTACCATACACCTCGGTCTCCAATATTTTTCCGAAGGGTTTGTAAACCAACATTTTTGTTGCGTAAGTGACTAAAGTAAATAAAAAAAACGTCGACTGACTTAGTGTACAGGGTTTTTTTTAGGTTTTTTTTGGAAAAAATGACAATTGAAACGAACTTTTTGACATCAGCATACTTGCAAAATCGACTTGCCGGGTTGGGAAACAGTCAAGCAATTCAAAACGCTCAGACACAAAAGGTAGCAGATGTTCAAGATAACACCAATTTTTCGATTTCCTCATCTGATAATCACTATCTTTTGTTGAAGGATACGGTTGATCAGTACACCAAGCAGACCTCCCTTGTACAGATTTCTAGCGCTAGTTTGGAAAAAGTAGGTGACTATTTGGTTGAAATACAGGGAAAAGTTACAGACCTTGAGGCTTCCCTTGAAAATGATTCCTTAAGAGTTCAGTTATCTTCAGAACTCAACACTTTAGAAAATGAGCTCTCAACATTTCTGGGTTTAGCTATTAATAATGCGACGCAAAAAAATATAAATATTAGTAATATATCGAAAGAGTCTGAAACCAATTTTTTTAATGAAATAGTGGTAAATGGGAAATTCTCAAATGCAGATGCTCAAAAACTAGCTGAGATTGAAGTAAACTTTGCGCACGGAGTAGCAGAGGCGATTACTGCGCATAATCCTGAGACCTGTCCGATTTGTGCGGCAAGAATAGCAGCCGATTCATCTGGTATTTCACAAGGGATACTTGAGTCGAACAATGGCGTGGATTCTGGCTCGAATTCAAACCCAGTCGCACATGAGGGAGCCACCCAAAACAGCACATCTGTGACGGGTGCTTCGGCAAACTCTACAACGTCAAATCAGGAACTTGATTCTTTGATGCTTGCTAATAAGTGGGAGCTTTCTGCAAGTGAGACACTGTCTTATTCTTACTACCAAACGTCTGGAGTTGCATATACTTATAATGTTAATGCTTCTGGAACGGGTGGTTCGACTGTAGGTACTGCGGGCCCATCTTTAATTGGCAGCGCTGATGTTGAAACGCGACTAGATCTAGCTTTTGCAGATTGGGATTCTGTAGGGGCATGGACATTTGAGAAAGTAACAGAATCTGGCACCACAGTTGGTGAAATCCGTTCCCGAGTTCTGAAAGGCGTAGGCACGCCGAGTTATTCTGCATTTGCCTACGGTCCGGGGTCAAATCCAATCAACGGAGATATATGGTATACCGATGGATATTCCACACAGTTTGACGAAAGATCGTTCAACTATTACACAGCACTTCATGAAATCGGACATGCTGTCGGCCTGAGTCATCCTTTTGATGGGGGTGGTAGAGGTGGTACAACGCTCGCTGATGGCAAAGATTTTGTTCGAAACACAGTGATGTCTTATACGAGTAATGACCGAAACTATAGATTTGTTCCGGATAGTACCGCTAATCCAACGAGCATAAGTTATGCTCGAATTTTTCCGACTGACCCGGGTATGTTGGACGTGCAAGTTATCGAGCACATGTATGGAACGTCAACCGATACAAATTTAGGGGATACAACATATTCCTTTGCCGATAAAGAATTTTTCCTCAAAACTATTGTTGATAGTGGGGGAACGGATACGATTGATGGTTCTGCACAGACGGAAGAAGTGCATATTAACTTGAATGGGGGAACTGCTTCTTCAATAGGTATTTGGGATGAAGACGAACAAGCTGCTTATTGGAAAGGTCTAGGTTTTAATAGCGCAACTGCAAATATTGCTTCCGTAAATGCAGCACAAGCTGATGGTGGAACTTATGACTCTCCATTTCAAAAAGGTTGGTATACCGGGGTTGATAATTTACAGATATCGAAAAGCACAACCATTGAAAATGCAAGGGGAGGAGCTAAAGCAGATACCCTTATCGGTAATGCATCGAATAACGAATTTACTGGAAATGGGGGTAACGATGCTATAACTGGTGGGGACGGTGATGATACTGCTGTATATAGTGGGGTTAAAGCAAACTACACGATTACTAATGCCGGTGGTGGTATTTATACAGTTAGGGATGATGTAGGTTCAGAGGGTACTGACACTTTAACGACAATGGAGTTTGCAAAATTTGCTGACTTTACGGTTACTTTAGCCACTGGAGCATCGAACGCGATTGATAATTCTCCCGCGTTTAAACCTGATCTCGCGAAGGCCTATCGTCCGGTTGTAAGAGAAAATTTAAGTTTAAACGTAAATGCGTTTCCAATATTAGCTAAACTGAACATTCCTCAAATCCAGGCCTTTACTAGAGGTGTTGCAGACGGAGGTTTTTCTGAAATTCCAACAGCTGAGGCAAAGGCCCTATTTACTGATGGCCTCAAAACTGAAGCTGAGATTCAAAGTGCTTTGAATGCACTGGATGAGCTTCTGAAACAATTGTCTGAACAGCAAGCAGTACTCGCAGTCGCTCAAACAAATGTTAATACCAATTTTGCACCTCTTTTGACTTCGCAAGCTTTAACCTCTGCAGACTTTGAAGCGGCTGGTGTTAGTTCGGCTTTAGTGACTGAAGTTGAGTCCGCCGGATTCGTTGCAGAATTGATGAGTGAAATTCGAGCTCAAATTCAAGCTTTGGTAAGCTCAAAGATTGCGGCTGTTTCAAATACCTCTGAGAATGAAGTTCTTTCTCTATTGTCATAAGATGACATGAAAGACTTCTGGCAAGAAAGGATTTAGATTTACATGCACTCATTAATAAGAAATATATGTTTTAAATTGGCAAGCAAATTGCTTTAATTAGGAAAAATCCCCATCGAAAAGCTCTATAAAGGTAAAAAAAAATGTTGGATGATATATACGCAGCTCCTGAGTTCACAAAACCCCGAGTTGCAGACCCCATAAAACTTCGAATTCCACAACCAAAAATCAACCCAGATGTTACAAACCAGGCGCCTGCGCAAAATCAAGCATGGCCTACTCGGGCTCCGATAATGGAGGGATTTTTTAAAGTGCTATTTGGTAACCAACCTATAAAAGGGATGGAGATTGGCGTTTGGTATGGAAAAGGAAGCACGAAGATTTGGCTTGAAAATTGTGTAGCAAATTCTGAATTTTGGTTAGTGGATACTTGGAGACCCTTTTCTACAAAGGAGGATCTGAATGAGGATAACGGACATAATTTTGCAGGCATGGATCAACTTTCGACCGATGCTTTTCTTAGTGCATTTTTAGCAGTAAAACAAATTGAGCAATCACGCCATAAAGACAATTTGAAAATAAACCTTTTAAGAGGAGACTCAAGTAACTGTTTAAGTACCTTCAAAAGTGACTCATTTGACTTCATTTATATCGATGGAGATCATCATTATGAGAAGGTAAAAACTGACTTGATCGAAGCAAAAAGGCTTATTAAGAAGAACAATGCTTTAATTTGTGGAGACGATTTAGAAAAACTTCCGACTGACGAGCTATATGAACTTGCATTGAAAAATCTAAATCGAGACTCTTTACGACATCCTAATCCAAAGTTCCATCCTGGAGTCTTAGCAGCTATTAAGGAAGAGTTTGAGCAGGTTCATATGTTAAATGGATTCTGGTGGATTGCTTATCGAAACGGGCGTCCGGATTTTGAGTTTTGTAGTCCTACTTTCGAAAGAGCTTGAGCAGGTTCATATGTTAAATGGATTCTGGTGGATTGCTTATCGAAACGGGCGTCCGGATTTTGAGTTTAGTAGGCTTAGTTTTGAATAAAAGGGAAAAAAAGCCGCTCTACTGGCGATTACCCGCTACCGTCCCATCATTTCGAATAAGCAGTTTTTCCACTGCTCATTGTATTCGCAGTCTCGATAATTTTTAAACCATGGCCCCCCTTCTGTGTAGTGGATAGCTCGCGGAGTACCATCTTCCGGTTTATACCATCCGACTAGCCAGTTCCAATCACAGGGCAGTTTTCCAATTTCATCGTCATGTAACCAACTGAATCTATGAAAAAACGCGCCGTCGTGGTTAGGGTTGTTAACTCTGTCAACAGATATTTTTTCATTCGAAGGGTGTGAGCAATTCCATAGGACCACGCTTGACCAGTTTTTTCTAGGATAAACCGTTTGTACTTGCCCGTCCATTTTCAATCCAGGTTTCGGATTAAATTCGTGCTGAACGCACATTACAGCATATTTATCATCTGCAAGTGCAAAGAGATTTTCAACATTTTCTAAAAAAACAATGTCGCAGTCAATAAATAGGGCCCATCCTTTGTAATCCATTAGATGAGGAATTAAAAACCGCGTGAAAGTAAATTCAGTGGATGCTAGCTTATCAACTTCTCGCCAATAAATCTTTTTTTGACGTAACTCATCTTGTACCAGAGGAGTAACACATATTTCTGGGTTAAATCGTTTAATACTATATTCACACACTTGAAAAGCTATATCTTCCCTTGTATCGTAGCCTACGAAAACTGGTTGAGTCATTCTGTGTGCACTCCATTCCTTGGAAATTTATTACCCCAGTTGCAATGATACCCTAGCTTGGGTTTACAATGTTACGAACCCCCTGATTCTAAGTTATGAAATAGTTTTTTTTTTGTGAGAGAGTGAAAGATTGCAATCTTCTGAAAAATCGATTGCCTGGTTAATATCAAACCTTCGGACAAATAATTTTTCTGAACTGTTTGAGACCGAGTTGGCCAGCACAAGAATGCGCGCTGGCATCTGCATCTCCGGATGCCAGAAAAATGGCTTGACGGTTTTGCCTCCAAATTATCGAGATACAAAACACGATCCATCTGTTGTGTTTATGGCTAAGTTTGTTCCGGATAGTAACACCGGGCAATATTTAGACGATTCGGGTGTAAGAAGAGACTTATGGTTAAAGAAAATTAACGAATTGGTTAAAAAAAATAAAAAGTTAGTTTTGGATTACACAGATAATCATTTTACAAAACAAGGTATCGTTGGGGACTTTTATAGACAGATTAAGTCATCAGTATCTGGACTTGTTCTACCGAGCCACAAGATGGGGGAAAACATTACTTCAGAATGGAAGGGATACACAAAAATAATACCAGAACCTGTGGAAGTGAGTTTTATAGAGCCAGGCATAGAAAAACCTGACTACAAAAATTTAACAGCCCTTTGGTTTGGACATGTATCTAACTTAACGTATTTACTGGATTATATGGCAACGCAAATGCATCTTGCTTGCCCAAAAAATTTAATAATTCTTACGAATAATATGCCTAGACAAGCAGTAGAAGAGGGAGCAAAACGTGCTCCGAAAGGTTTAAAAATTAATCTTGCTAAATGGTCATTATCCAATATGAGGGTTGCAGCAAAAATTTCACACTATGCCTTAATCCCGAGTGACAAAAACGATCCGAGGAAAAGTGGTGTTAGTCCAGGTCGATTGCTTACAAGTCTCGCATTGGGTTTGCCAGTGATTTCAGAGGATTTGCACTCTTATATGCCATTTTCCAAATTTTTTGCTAAAGTTGGAACAGATGATGCGAAAAATTTAGCACAAAATCCCAGTAGTTATCATGGTAAGGTAAGGGAAGCACAATCCCTAATTAGAGAACGGTATACTACATCAGCTATCGAAAACGAATGGGTTGAGGTGGCGAACAACTTTTTAAAATGAGTTCTATCGGGTAAATGTCATGAGGGAATATACATTGAAAAAAACTTCTATAAATCTCATTGTTTCTGTGTTGTTTGCCATCACTTCATTTTCATTGATGCTATCGGATTTGAGAAGCGAAAGTAGTGCTCTCAAGGCCGGTATCGAAGCGATGAACAGAGGACATTATGCAACAGCTTTGCGTGCATTTAGGAAGTTGGCAAAAACAGGAGATGCTCAGGCCGAAAATAATATTGGATATTTGTACGAGAGAGGGCTGGGTGTTCCTCAAGATTATGGTACGGCTCTGAAGTGGTATAAACGTTCGGCATCGAAAGATCTTCCCGAGGCAGAATATAATGCAGGACTGCTGTACCACTATGGATATGGTGTAGCAAAGAATCAATCCGAGGCAAAAAAATGGTTCGAGAAATCTGCTAGAAAAGGTTTTACTGACGCAGAATTTATGATGGGTCATGTATACCAAAATGGGTGGGGAGTTAGGCAAAATGGTGTCAAAGCTCTAGCCTGGTACAAAAGAGCTGCAAAAAAGGGCAAAATCGAGGCGCAATTTATGACAGGGTATATGTTCTTGTCGGGAGACGCAGGGCAGGAGGAGGCTGTTAAAGGTTATGCGTGGACGGAAATTTCTATGATGAACGGGTATGAGGGAGCTAAAGAGGTTATCGATTATGCCGAACTCAGCATGAAAGAAAGTCAAATCAAAATAGCTAAAGCACTTGCCAAGCAGTGTCTTGCATCGGAGTTTAAAAATTGTCCATAAGTTGAAAGGGTGGTAACAGTGAGAGATACAGATTTTTCGGGGCGACAAGATGGGTTCGCTGATAAGATTTTTTTAGAAAGGTGGTCGCCCAGAAGTTTTTTACCGGAGGGTATACCGAGTGATAATTTAAAAAAAATTTTTGACGCTGCTAGATGGTCTCCTTCTTGTGTTAATGAGCAGCCATGGCTATTTTTTACTGCATCTAGAGATTCGGAGTCATTTAGTGATTTTCTAGCTTGCTTAAAAGAAAGTAATCAGTTGTGGGCAAAAAATGCCGGGACTATAGGATTTTTAGTTTCAAGAAGATTTTTTAAAACGAAAGATAGAGAAAATCAGTTGGCAGATTTCGATTGCGGGGCATCTTGGATGGCTTTGACGATTCAAGCTAGATTTCTTGGATATTTCACACATGGGATGGGCGGTATCTACAGGGAAAAAGTTGAAAAGCTACTCAAGCTCGACGGGACAAAATATAACGTTATTATGGGCTTCGCTTTGGGCAAGCTAGCTCCGAAGAATTTATTACCTGCCGAGTTACAAGAAAAAGAAAATCCCTCGAGCAGAGAAATGCTAGAAGTTATATGGAAAGACCTATAGATAGATAGCATCTAATAGTTCCGAGTAAAATTTGGGAAAAAATCAATAAATTATCTTAAAAAAAACTGACAAGCGTAGCCAGTATGATCGAGGAGCAGAAAGCCGAATTTTTTGGGCATCCAAAGGGCTTATATACTTTATTTCTCACAGAAATGTGGGAGCGGTTTAGCTATTACGGAATGCGAGCCTTGTTGATTTTGTATCTTACAAAACATTTTCTTTTTGATGACGCTAAAGCAGGGGTTATTTACGGAAGTTATGTAGCTTTAATCTATGGCTTGCCGTTATTGGGAGGAATTATTGCTGATCGTTATCTAGGCATGAAAAAGGCTGTTGCATTTGGGGCAGTGTTACTTGTTCTAGGACACCTTTCAATGGCTATCGAAGGGCCAGCAGCGGAACTAGTTGACGGCGCAGTGGTTCGCACAGATTCGCAATTAAGTTTTTTCTTCTTATCAATTTCGTTGATTGCAGTTGGTGTCGGCTTTCTAAAAGCAAATATTTCCAATTTGGTTGGCGCTCTTTATTCGCGAGAGGATTCTAGAAGAGACAGTGGCTTCACTATTTTTTATATGGGAATAAATCTGGGAGCTTTTGTTGCAACTCTATTTTGTGCCTACCTAGGAGAAACCTACGGGTGGAGGTATGGGTTTGGAGTGGCTGGACTTGGAATGATTTTTGGTTTGCTGACATTTATCCGTGGTTCAAAGAATATTGGAAGTGTGGGATTACCTCCTGACCCAATACTTTTAGAAACAATTTATTTTGGCATCAAAGCAGAACGACTTATCTACTTTTTTTCTTTTTTATTTGTATTAATCATTTGGGGCTTATTCTCGGTATTGGAAGACCTTGGCATACTCCTCTCTCTGATAGGTCTTCCGGTCTTAGTTTGGTTACTGATGTATTTATTTAAAAAATGTAACCGAAAAGAACGAAATCAAACCATAGTAGTATTAGTGTTAATGGCATTTTCTGTATTCTTCTGGGCATTGTTTGAACAGGCTGCATCTTCTATAACACTTTTTACTGATCGGAATGTGAATATCGGAACTACTTTTTCAGCAGGGATGTTTCAGGCGTTTAACCCATTGTTTATTGTTGTATTTGCTCCGATGTTTGCTTATCTTTGGATTTTTCTTGGGAAGCGAAACCTAGAACCAGATCCAGGTATAAAATTTGCAATAGCGATTTTGCTTGTTGGAATTGGTTTCATGGCATTAGTTGTGGGGGCACAGTTTGCGGGAGATGATTTTAGAGTGAGCATATTTTTTCTAATCATAATGTATTTATTTCATACATTTGGAGAACTTTGTTTGTCTCCCGTAGGGCTATCAATGGTTTCCAAGTTATCTATCAGTCGTATAGCTGGGTTAATGATGGGAATGTGGTTCCTTTCAAGTTCGCTGGCCGGATATGTCTCAGGTTTAATTGCTGGGATCATGTCTGTACCCGGGGAGTTAGGCAGTGTAAATCAGCGCGAAATTTCACTAGAGATTTATACGCAAAATTTTGAATCTTTAGCATTTTTTGCATTTGCCGTAGCAACAGTTCTTTTTCTTCTAAGTCCATTTATGAAAAAGTATATTAAGATATAAGTAGATATTACATTTTTACAAATTTAATTTATTATGAATCCAAGTTTTTTCTCGGACAGTGCAGACGTGCTAAGGGCATTGGTTAAGTTAGAGCCAACATGTCGAGAAGTTGCAACCGAAATAGTAAGTGCCCATTCCAGAGGGAATAGCATTCTTATTGCCGGGAACGGGGGCAGTTGTTCCGATGGATTACATTTCGCAGGAGAATTATCCTGTACATATGAAAAATCTGATCGGTTACCATACAGGGCAATATGTTTAACTGCTAACCAATCAGCCGTAACAGCTTGGGCAAACGATTTTGACTTTTCATCTTTTTATAAACGACAGGTTAAGGCATTAGGGCGCAGTGGTGATATCCTTATATTATTTTCGACGAGTGGCGGTTGCCTTAAAACCAAAAAGTCCATGAATTTGATAGAAGCGGCTAATGAAGCAAAGGGAAACGGTATTAAAGTAATTGGTTTTTTGGGAAAGACTGGTGGTGAACTTATGAGAATTGCTGACATTGCTTTGCACGTAAAAAGTGACAGCACGGCTATGGTTCAACAGGCCCACATAACTCTTGTTCATGCAATATGCGAAATATTAGAAAGCTATCCTTAAAAATTAAAAATGCATTAATTTT
>MDTB01096772.1_pt1 | contig 32259 bp, 31 predicted proteins | sample 811161 | NCBI WGS metagenome assembly MDTB01 (sample SAMN05326650, study PRJNA326480) | marine metagenome | isolation source: seawater | place: Mediterranean Sea | collected 2009 | reverse complement strand
CAATGGATATGATTCTGTCATTCATTTTTTTAATATTGTAAAGAGAATTTTATTATATCCTGCGGCTATCGTTTTTTAATAATATCAATAAAGTAAAACATTAAATAATGACTTCAAATCCTTCAAATTCAGGATGCCCTAAATAAATACCCTGATGCTGTCCTCCTCCACTATGCGCTTTTTTAAATGCTTCTGATTTTCTCCATTTCTCAAAATCATCCTTAGATTCCCAAGTACTATGGGAGGTGTACAAGGTATAATCTTCATTCGTAGGTCCTTTTAATAAATTAAATTTTTGAAACCCTTCTACATCATCTAGATGAGTTTCCCTATTTCTCCAAATATGTTCAAAATCCACTTCCCTTCCTATTGCAATTTTAAATCTATTCATTGCTATATAATTTCTCAAATCTTAATCTCCTTTCATAGCATAACAACAAAAGCCCCAATGAGATGAGGCTTAAAATGATTTTTTATTGTATTATTAAAAAACCTTAAAATATATTTTTATCGAACGATTAACCTCTAACTAATCCTCTGTTCTCTAGTTCTGCGAAACATTTTTTTAGAATTTTTTTACTTTCACTTGGATCTGGGCCATCCAGAGCATCGTCTATCTTTTTCGAACATCTTATTTTCACCTCTAGCATCTCTCCACTTTCATCATCCAACATTTTGAAATCTTTTGTTTTACTAATTACTGTTTCCCCTTTACCAAATTTGCCATCTGAAAGTTTTTTTTCTAAAGATAACATATCATAAATAAAGAAATCGTACTTTTCTCCATTGGTTATCGTTTTTCTTTTAGTGACATTAATATCGTCATAATACATTTTATACTTTCCTTATTTTCTATACTTTTAAAATTGTTTTCATATGTATAATATACATAACAATGTCTATCTGTCTATAAAAAAAATGAGAATAATTATAGGATTCATAGTTCATTTTTTTCATATGACTACTGAAGAATAATATAATCTATAAGTAGTGAAAATTCTTCTTCAACTTTATTTCCAATTAAAATACCAAGTTCAACAATGGAATTACTATTAAAATTATTCATTTTTAGCTTTCTTCCGCGAAACTGAGGCTCCATGGTATTTAAAGGGATTTTAATTACACTCCATCCATTTTTTGCATAAAACTTGTTAACATAAACATGTCTATCGTAATACTCTGATCTGATTCTCATTTGGTAAAATTTATTATCACCAAACACCCTGATGACAATAACTTGGGCGTCCTCTAATTTGATTTCTTTTTGTCTCATTCGAATGGAACTAAAACCTCCGTAATTTTCCAGAGAAATATATCCAGAAAATAAACCATGGCCATTTTCGTTCATACTCAGAGAACCTAGAGACCTGCCTCCCATAACTACATCATCTACAACAAGCCAATCTCTGATTTTTGCACTCTTACTGAAATCATATATTGTTTTTGCTTGTATTTTTGCAAAACATATTAAAGTACAATATAAAAATATGATATATGTTTTTTTCATACTAAGAGAAGTTTATCATTACATAGTTGAAGAATCTTATATATGCGCCTAGACTGTTTGAGCTACATTACTATTTTAGCAATATCATTTTCTTTGTTTTCGTGAGTCCCTGCACTTCAATACTATAAAAATAAATTCCTCCCGGAACCACCTGACCTATACTGTTAGTGGCATCCCATTGTATAGTTTTATAGCCAGCATCTTGTCTATGATTTACAACATGATGAACTACATTCCCAAGCATATCAAAAATTGTGATTTTTACATAAGAATCTTTGGATAACTCATAACAAAGGTTTGTTATTGGATTAAAGGGATTAGGATAATTTTGATAAATCATGAATCGGTTAGGAACAATAGGCTCTTGGTCTGTTTTAAGTACATATTCATTAGCACCCTCATCTATCCATTGCGCAATAATATTTATTTCATCAGAAGAAAGGTCTGGCATGTTCCCAGGCGGCATATCACCATTTTGAATCTCTTGCCAAAGAATACTAGATTGATAATCTCCAGGAATAACGATATCACCACTATGACCTCCTGCCATTAGACTATCATATGATGAAAGATCAACACCGCCAAAATATGCGCCACCATAATTGTGACAACTCATACAATTATCATTTAATATAGGTTGTATTTGAGTGGAATAATCCACTTGACCCGATAATGAACTAAGAATAATTAAGAGTAAAGTGAATTGATTTTTCATTTGAGTTTAATTTTCTATAGTAATGGAGCCCACGCCATTTGTAGCCTCCCAGAAATTATACAAATGCGTACCATCATCCTCTTTTTTTGAAAACCATTCTGCTGTTGCATCCACTCGATCCCATTCATTATCTGACAATGGTGTGTCGGTTAGAACCATCACTAATATCTTAAAATCTTTTTGTGAATTATCTACCGATGGTATTCTCTCACCTAATAGATTTTCTAGAGATTCAGGGGTGTAGGAAATTCTATTTGCAGTAAAAATTAGGTTATAAGTTAAGGTATCGATTGCTAAAGAGGTTATATCTGTAAACATATCAAATGGCGTCACTGATGAGATTGGTAACATACCCATCAAGTATAGTTCTAATTCATTATATGGTTGTCCATTACCACCATTTGCAAAGGGACCAAAATACCCAACTGTGTAAGAATTATTACCATTTTCTATTAACGAGCTCTGCTCAAATCCTCCTAACTGACCTGGTGTACTCCCTCCAGTATATCCCCAATGCCCCCAATAAGGATACGAACTAATATTAGACCCCAATTCATTCACATTATGAGTTTCAAGAGCATAATTTGCCCATTGGTGTGCTAATTCATGAAGAGCTGGGCCATACTGTAAATATTCTAATCCCGTAAGCTGCATTACGGCTTTTAGTTTACCTTCTGATCCATAGTCAGAAGTATAATCAAAATCAATCATACCTACGCCCTGAACACTATTGGATACTCCAATAAGTTTCCCATAATATGATAATGTTGGTGGTATGTCTTCTTCATTTAGTATTAAAAAAATAAAATCATATTTATCAGGGAAATTTTCATACACTTTCTGAATGATTGGCGTCCTAGTATTGGAATTTGAGAAACCATCATTTTCCACCCAATCGTTATACTCATTTGAAGTCATAAGTAAAGATGAAATACGATTATTTGAATGAGATTGTATATAATCTTCCTCCTTTTCATCCTCACAAGAAACCCAAAGGACAAGAGATAGGGTGATAAATAAACGAAAGTTATGTTTCATATATGAAATATTACACCTTCTAAAACCATAATGTCTAGAGGCAAAACCAATTCTTAGTTTTAGAAAAATATATTTATTAAATTTGAAAAATTTTCATTAATTCATGTTCACAATAAAATCAACCATATATAATTTTTTTATTATGACAATTACTGTTCTATTATGTAGTTGCGATACTGAACCTATTGAAGAAAATACAGAATATGAAGAGTGGGGATTTCGACATGATCGTGATTCATCTTTATATGTTTCATTAGGCTCTAACTCTGGTAGCTATAGTAATACAGACCTATATCCTGACTTTAGTTCAGTGGGATGCATCTACCACGAAGATTATACAGCGAGCGGTGTTCTTATTAATGAGAAGTGGGTTCTTACTGCTGCACATAATTTTATTACAGATACCATCTCGCCAGAGCTATACCCAGAAGATCTTTCATTCAGAATCGGATCAGATTACAACAATCACGTTGAAGAAGTGTTCGTTGTAAATATTTTTTATCATCCCGCATGGATAGAAAACCTTTATAAAGGAGATGATGATGGATTTGATATTGCTTTAATGGAGCTTGAAGAACCTGTTGAGTCTGTTGAGCCAGCGACATATTATATTGGTACTAATGAAACTGTTGGAAGTACAATTTACATGTCTGGATTTGGAGACTATGAACCATATTTTGATAGTGGAATTTGGTCCTACCGAAGAGCCTGGGTGAACATATTAGATCGCGTTGTAGGTGGACTAGAAGCTGAAAATGAATTTGAAGATGAGACTTTTTATCCTTACGGTGGTTTGATTGGTTTTGATTTTGACAGTCCAAACGGTGAAAACAACCCACTAGATAATGATAATGAAATACTAGGATCTGGGAATTCTGATCCAATTCCTTTAGACCTGGAAGGAACAATCGTATCCGGGGATAGCGGAGGTCCATGCTTTGCAAAGATTGACGGTGAATGGGTAATAATAGGAGTATGCTCAAATTCTGACACTACTTCCTATGGTGCGATTGGTATCTACACAAGAGTATCGTCTCATAAGGATTGGATATATGATACCATGAATCGGAATACGGTATCAAATATTGTTCTAAATCCGTAGATATTTTATTTTAACAAAACCATCTTCTTAGTCGCTATCATCCCTACTGCTTCTACGCTATATAGATATACTCCTGCTGAGACAATGCCTCCCTGATCATTTGTCCCATTCCACTGGATTGATCTTCGACCTTGTTTCTCATATTCTTCCGTTAGGGTTTTTACTGTATTACCTAATAAATCATAGATAATAATTTTGACAAATGAATCCTCAGGTAAATCATACTCCAAAGTAGTTATGGGGTTGAATGGATTCGGAAAATTCTGATATAGAGTTAGAGATTTTGGAATTATTAAAACCTCATCTGATATTCTTACCATATCCATACAAGACTCATCTATCAATACTCTTAAGAAAAGATCATCGAAATAACTGTCATTATCCTCACCAGCATTTCTTGTTCCTGTCATTATAAATCTTACATCCTTTGTAGTAGGAGGAATCATTACACTTTGATCAAACTCAGTCCAACTGCTATTTAATGTTGTCTGAATTTCACTAGATCCTATTACCTGTCCATACTCATCTAAAAAGGAAATATACATTTCTGGCCGATCACTGCCACCCCAATTTGATAGATAACCACCAAATACAGCTGAGGCTAAACTGTCGTCAATGCAATCATAAAATTCACTGACATTGATATTCTGATATACTTCAGCATAATCACTTTCTGAACAAAGACCTCCAACACAAAAGTAATATTGTCCCGAATGTGGAACGGACCCATTACATTCATATTCTTCCAATGCTTCAAACACACCTTCCTGCACGACCCAATTCGATATATCATTTTCGGCACCAGGATTCAGCAATAAATTTTGCGAATAGAGAGATGGAGCCGTTGTAAAAATACTTGGTTCAGACCATGAACTCCATTTCAGACTTTTATCTCTATATCTAACACGCCAACAATATTCCATATCACCATCCAAACCGGTAACTACTTCATTTCTGAGACTATTCCCTTCTTGAGTGTTTGTGTCAAAGTACCAATTTTCATGAGATTCATAAATATCTACTATAGGAGACTGAAAATCACTACAATCTAAAGAGATTTGCCATTGAGAAAATCCATGCTCATCGGAATCAGGATCGGAAAACTCAGTAGCCCATAGTGAGATAAGATTTGGTGGAACAATATCGCCGGATGGATAAACTGCATTAGGTGTTATAGGCGAGCTATTATGTAAACGGATAGTGAATTCGTCCTTTAATACATTATCAAGAGGAATATCCTCATCACCTCTACTAATACGTTTTAGTGTAAACTTTGGATCGGAACCTGCCTCAACATCCAAAACGACGAAGCCCCACTCGTCCTGTGAGACTGAGTACTCAGGGTAATCTGCTTGTAGGTATTCACCCCAATAATCTATCGCACCTCCAGCGGTTGCAACATTTACCATAGTGTGAGCATGATCGATAGACTGTCCCCTGGAATAGCCATGTGTATGACCAAAAAAATGGATGCTTGGTTTACCACAATTGCTTGTAAACTGCTCTAGTAAATCAATTACATCACCTGTAAAACTTGTTTCACCAGGAACCCATAGCTCAGATTTATGAGGATGATGTAATTGTGCAAAAATAAAATCAATATTTGGGTCGGAACAAGATGATTCCAGTACATTTTCCAACCAATTTAATTGTACTTCCAACTGGTAATCCCAATTGGAGTCTAGTCCAATAACGCGGACATTAGAAAAATCAGCCCACCACCAGTGTTCCAGATACCCAGGAGTGCCATTATCTGGGAGATGAAAATATGAAAAATAATAGGATGAATTATTTTCATGATTTCCTAGTACAGGATATAAAGGAATATGGGAAAAAAGGGGCTCAGATGGGCCAAAAAAATGATCCCCCCATTCTGTATGATCAAGACCATTATCCACTAAATCTCCAGGTATAATTACTAAGTCTAAAACATCAGTCAATAATAGAGAATCACTGACTTCTAAATATGAGAATATCCCTTGACTGATAATTTCTTGAAATTTATTGTAATTGCTCCAATCTTTTTGCATATCACTCATTGCCACCAATCTCAGTGACGTATCAAACTCTGGTTCCGTGAGAGTTACAAAATCGAAAATATCAGATTCCAATTCCCCCGTTACAACCTTATAATAATATCGGGTGTTCTGATTAAGGTCAGTTAGTTGAACATCATGTATATAATAACTATCGATAGTGTTCTCAGCGCTACCTGATGTTGTATTCCCTAGATTGATAGCCTCACCCCACTGAACTATTGACTCATCATCAGATGTAGTCTCCCACATAATATGAATCGATGAGGTTGTGAGATTTTGTAGATACGGCTTCACATTGAAATGCTGGCCATGGACGATAGTAAAAAATAATATCATTAAAAAATAATTAGTGAACAAATGGGGGTGCCTATACATCATCTTCAAACTAATCATATTTTTAATTGGACTTTTCTTTTTGTAAAAGACCATGCAAGAATGATAATGATAGAGGTATAAACAATGGACTTGAGCAATCCTATAATTCCAGTAGTAAATAATAGCGGTAATTGAATATTTAATATTGTCCGAAGACTGTTATAAAAATAAGGGATTAAATAACATGTTAAGGTTGCTGTACCGGCGATTTTTATAGGACCATACCAACTTGTCATTCCACGAGTATCCACTATCCAATGTAGTAGAATATAAAGAAAAATAGCAGATGATAAAGAAATAAGGATCCATGTAGGAGTTCCACTAATTTTGCTAATTATATAATATTGCCGTAGATACAAACCTAAAAAAAGCGAAAACAAACCCATACCTAAAAAAGTAGAGTACAGTTTTTTCATACTACCGACCTCTTTATATTTCATTAAAACCAAAGAAGTTATTATTCCACCAAGTACCATAGCCTGCAGCCCTCCACTACCTGGTATCCAATCTTTACTTTGCCATGAAAACACATTGTAAGCAATTCCACTACTATTCAATATATTTAAACCGAGGAAAATAGAGAACATTATAATTATACTAAAAAATGATTTTCTTAGAAAGAGATAACTCAATCCTGTAATTAGATAGGACCACCCTATTAAACCAAGTATCCCCCACCAATGTGCTTTAAAACCTATGGAGTCACCACTATAGTTTTTTCCCTGATATATTAAAAACATCACCAAAAGTATTCCGACACCTATGATGGGCAATAATTTGCAGATAACCTTATTATTAGATTTGGAACCAGGATATACGTTCCATATTAAAAAAAATGCGATTGTACATATGATTACGTAATATGGTTTAGATATTAAAGATGTCTCATGATTATACATTTCCATATTCATATGAAATAGACCCATAATAAGCAAAGCTATCGAACGAAAAATAATATGCTTTGAAATATGAAAATTTGTTTCACCCTTATTGATACGATGATGAAAAGAGAAAGGTATGGACATACCCATGACGAATAAGAACCATGGAAATATCAAATCTGAGAACCCGAGGTAATCTTCTCCCGCATGTGCATGTTTCAACCATTTAGGGATATCGGTCAGAGTCCAGAAATCATTTACCCAAATCATTAGACACATGGTCACAGAGCGAAATACATCGATAGACAGTATTCTATTCATAAATGTTCTTCAGAACTTGAAATAAGATTACCTATCATATCTGATAATAAAATTTTTCTCACAATAATACCACCTATCATTCTACAAACAATACTCATGCAGTTAATGATACTTATTCAAAAAATAAATTTAGAATTCAAATTTTAGCTGAATACTATATCGTTCACTAACTGAATTATCCTCTCTATAAAGGTTTGTGATAGATATGCCTAAAAGCCTTACCGACTTTACAATTTCTTTTTGAAAAAGAAGTTCCTCGATAATGGGAAAAAATTCATCTTTGGTTGATATATACGTATCAATCGTTTTACTTCGAGTTTGCTGACTGAAGTCACTATATTTTAGTTTTATAGTAACAGTTTTCCCTTTATTAGATGTTCTTGCCATCCTCTTTTCAAGTTCTTCAGCTATAGTAGCTAATTTATCCAACATAAAAGCTTCCGAATCAATGTCCTTTGTAAATGTTTGCTCAGCACCTATTGATTTTCTTATTCTATTTGGATTAACTGGACTATTTTGAATGCTTCTAACAACTTTATAAAAATGCACACCAGATTTACCAAAATGATTTTTTAAACTGAGCTCATCAAACTTCCTCAAATCTGCTCCATTAAAAATACCTAGCTCCTTCATTCTTTTTTCAGTCACTCTCCCTACACCAAAAAATTTATGAATAGGTAATTCATCAATAAATCTATCTACTTTATTTGGATGAATTGTTTTTTGTCCATTTGGTTTGTTTATTTCTGTAGCAACTTTTGCAATGAACTTATTAATCGATATTCCAGCAGATGCATTTAAACCAATTTCGAATCGTATCCTGGTCCTTATTTCTTGAGCAATCCTACTGGCCAGATCCATATTCTTTTTATTTTCTGTGACATCTAGAAAGGCCTCATCGAGAGACAACGGCTCAATTAAATCTGTATAATCAGAAAATATTTCTCTTATTTGGTGAGATATCTGCCTATAGCGTTCAAACCTTGGACGGACAAATTTTAAACCACTACATTTCTTTTTTGCTACAACAGAAGGCATCGCAGACTTCACACCATACTTCCTTGCCTCGTAGGATGCAGCCGCAACGACACTTCTTTCTTTACTGCCTCCAACCGCAACTGGCTTTCCTTCTAATGTAGGGTCATCCATTTGCTCAACTGAAGCATAGAATGCATCCATATCAATATGAATAATCTTTCTGATTATTTTGTCCATATCTTAGTTAACTCTTATTTCATGAACAAAAAAAACCACCAGCATAAAAATCATAGTTCAATCTATTCTTGAATCTGTCTATAAATCACAAAATCAATTCAACATGTTAATTTTACAGTCAATTTTGTATCGGGTTTCACAATACTCCAAAAAGGTGTTTTTATATTATTATTTTGTTGTTGGAATCAATATTTCTGTACCCACTGGAATATCAGTAAACTTTTTTAGCTAATATCAACATTTTATTCATTGTTGATATCTCTTTTTTTTATCCAGAATTTTACTATATCAAAATCTAACCAACATCCCTATAACAACAAACCCCAGGAATGTAGGGATTAATGAAAATAAAGTTAGGTGCTTAGCTATTTTTTATCGTCTGATTATATTTCTTTAGGTTTCGGAAAGGTTTTCAATTTTAAAAAATTTAAAAAAACACAGCTTTGTGATGTGCATCACGAGTGATTTATCCTTCTCCTTCGTTTTACTTAGTGATGCTTGGTCTTGCAGTATAGAAGACTATAGGTTAGGTAGAGTGGACGCATCTCCTTTGACACTTCCGATACCTCGGTAAAATTCACTCTGCCTAATCATATTTTTACTCCCACCACAGTGGATTCGATTTCATAATCAATAATTACTTCAGTGGATACCCATTAGCATTGTCTAGAAGATAATTACTTTTGATAAATACGCCTGAACCTCTAGCAATCTCAATCTTATTTGAATCATAAAGAATAGATTCTGCAATAATTTGTTTTTTATTTCTATTGACAACTTTTCCTTTCGACTGGATTGTACCATTAGAAACAGGCCTAGTTAAATAGGTTGTAAAAGCGGTAGTAACCAAAAAATATTCTTCAATATAACTACTTGCGGAAAAATATGCAGCATCATCTAACATTTTAAAATAGACTGAACCGTGCAAACTATTAGCTGAGTGGTGAAAATCCTTGGATATTTCCATCTCGATTAATGCTTTACCAAGACTTATTTCTATTTTAGGATTAAAAATTGTATTTATTGGTGCATTCTCATACATACTGATGAGCTGATCGAAATGGTTCTTGTTCATGATTAAATCTAGTTATCATCCAGTAAACATAAAACCCTATGAATATTGGAAAATTTATTTATTTATTTTTTGATTAAGTGAAATGGGTAATTCACCAAAGTACACAGATTCAGGATCTCCATACTCTTCAATCGATTTAGATATAATTTGAATATCTCTAGATACCATTCCACTAAAAATCTCATGCCCCATATATCTAACAATAACATTTTTATCCATGTTGAGAAGATTGTCATTTAGGCAAATAATAAGATTAGATACCGTGGCTTTTTCAATAGTTATTGTTTGGTCTTTAATACTTGCTATGATTAAAGAATTTTTCAAAGGTTTTTTCACTCGTAACCAATAAAAGCGATTATGAGTTACATCATCTTGTTTCCAAACTACTTTCTTGGGATACGGGTCACGATCAAATCTAGAAATCCACGATATAGCGGAAGAATCTAGCCCTCCCATCCAGTGACCTTTATCTTCGTGTATAATGACCAAGTGGTGATAGCCATCTAAATCATTGTCTTTCAGTTTTTCTAATTGACTTTCCCATTCCATGGCAATCACATTTCTTTGATATGCAGAGTCATTTTCACCCATGTGGATGGTAAATCCTATGTTTCTTAGGCCTAAAGGGGATGTCTCATTAGGATGCCCTGCCATCATTGCAGCAGCAGCAAAACGATCAGCCATTCTAGGAGCTAATTGATAAACCCCATCCCCTCCTGCAGAATATCCCATCAAATAAATTCTATTAGGATTCACATCATTCAGAGAAATCATATTTTGTATTAATCTATTAAAAAAAAGGTCTATATGCTCTTGATGCCACATGTTCCATGAATTAGTAGGTGAGCGTGGTATTAATAAGATTCCTTCTTTAATTGTATACAAAGTATGATGTCTATTCCATTGACTTTCATTTATAGAATCAGCGACACCACCTCCCCCATGTAAGGAAAAATACAAGCTCCATCCTGCTTCAGGTTTTGAGCCAAAGGTTTGTAAGAAAAATTTCATTTCATTTTCATTAACCTTAACAAGGAGATTTTCCATCTCATCAAACCTGGTTCCCATGATTCTTAATCTATAATCATTAAAAAGTTCTTTCTTTTTTTTATTCGCATCAGATTTACTTATTGAAAAAGGAGGTATACCTTTTTTATTATTTGCAATCAGATAAGGGTTGCCTAGCTCCATGAAAGTAATAATCAAAATGATTTCAATGTATTTTCTCATGATACTATCTTTCAAGAAACAAAAAGCCCAACAAATGTGGGGCTTAAAAAAAATAAAAATTGTGCATTGAATTTAATGAATGAAATCATATTATAAATATAATCTACTATAAATAAAAATTTAAAATGAAAAATTAAATCAATCATCAAGCGAAAATTTAGCCTTTGTTTGCAACCAAATAGCCCCCTCACCTTTTACACTAAATGGAACTTCTACCCCACTTTTTATAAGCTCACTAACCTCATCCTTGAATTTTGTTTCTATTACAGTAAAATCGATTTTTTCTTCAAACGCGATTAAGGAATCTTCTTCAATCAACAATGGTGATTCTCTATCAATTTCCATTTTGATTAATTTACCGTATCCTTTTAGGATAAGATAGCCCTCTCCTATCACATTCATCCAAAAACCTCCTCCAATTAAAGAACTTATACTTTTATTAATTAATTTTAATTCCAAATCAGATGTTCTTGCAAAATGAGCATTCGCCCTTATAACCATCGGGTTATTATTATTTATTTTTATCAATGTAAGTTCCGTATTATCTCGAGTACCAAGATTCATTTCTAAGTTTTCTTTTGCCGTATAGCAAACATACGATAAACTTTTACCACCAATTTTGGCTATTAGATTTTTATAGCTGCTAAATTCTAATTTATTTTCGGCAGAAAACCTTCCATCTGAAAGAATAAAACTTCCTTTTTCAGATATAATACTCTCACCCTTCTCAAATTTGATTTTTAAAATTGAATTAGGGTAATCTGTTATTTTAAAATCCATAATAGTTTCCTTCCTTTTTAAATATTGTTAACAGATTATATATTTTGAAGGAAATGTGATAATAATATAAGGTCAAAAATATCTACTTTTGAATCAAAATTAATATCTGCTAATTCAATCGACTCATTTCCATTTATAATCAAATCAACCAAGATTATAAAATCAGATTCATCGGTTATTCCATCATTATTTAAATCACAAAATAAAATAAAACTCAATTTTATTGCAACAGGTCTATGATCTGATATATTAAAATCATACTCACTCCATCCACCATCTAAATATTGATCAATTTTTATAGTTTGGACTTCTGATTCATTATAATAGCCAAATAATTCATCCGTGATTAGAATATGGTCTAGATGGGATGGCCAATTGGGAAATGACCATTCAGAAGTATTTCCCTGAGCAATGTGATAATCTGCAAAACGATAATGTATGGAATCATCTAAAACTTCCTGAAATACATTATTTGTTGATTCTTCCGCTATATCATCATTTAGATCTCCCAACACAATCACCTTACTATTTGGTAAATTAATATCAATATATTCTTTTAATAAGTTTATAGCAGTATATCTTCTATTTTCTTCATCAGACGAATCATCATAATCAAGGAATCCATCTCCACAACATTTAAAATGATTATTAATGATATAATAATTTTCTCCAAAAAAGTTAAAATCCATTACCATAGGTGAACGAGGAAAAGCGTTCCAATATAGCGAGGTTGTATATATTTCATAAATATCATTGATTTCCACTGATTCAGTTTTATATATGTAGGCCAAACCAGCAAACCAATTTGATTCATAATATCCTGAATAAGATGGTAGCAGACCTAACATTTCGTCAAACATAGTAGTATCATCTACTTCTTGAATAGCAAGAATATCTAAATCCAGAAGGTTCATGATTTCAACAACATAATCAATGGTGATTTGATTGTTTTTTGGAAACCACTCAATATTCCAGGTGGCAATATCCAGAGACTGATTATCTCCAAAAGAGAGATCGTCTAGGTCTTGGGTATGCACCAAACATAGAAAAAAAATACTGAAAGAGAAAATATGTTTATAATTATTCAATAATACTCTATAGATATCTAAAAAGGAATTCTTCTGCAATTAACTATCTGATTATCGTTACATCAAGAGACATAAAAATAATTAAGGATATAAAAGTAAAAATTGATAAGAAACCATGATATCTTCGAGATTTAGTTATAGCACCATACAATGAGAGAAAGGTTAGAAGAAAAGGCATAATGGTAAAAGGAGAAAAGATTGCCTTCTTAAACAAAAAATGATTTATCAATACGATTGAAACAAAATTCCATGCGGTTATGATAAAAAATATCCTATGAACCAAAAAATAATGTTTTTCTAATTCAACAACCCCTGATTCAGTAGCTTTAGGAAGAACCAATGTCGTCATAAAATAGATACCACTTAGATTGACCACCACTAGAAAAAAATATGGATAATTCCACATCTCTAGATTATTTAATTCCCACATACCCCACCAGGAAAATACATCCCAAATAAATACAGTCACTATCCAGACCGTACTGACCCAATATGTTTTTACACGAGCATGAATTTCTATCAATTCAGAAGCAGCGCTTAATAAATGAGAAATAGCCAATCCAACAATGACAGAGAATAATACTGCGACAAATTCAAAGGCTGACATCCAAATCCTTATAGATTGATTAACTTTGTTACACTTTTTAGAAATTCACTTAATAATATTAAACAAATTCCATCTGCACTTCATCTCTTTTATAGAGAAACCCCTATTTCAATTTTACGTTTCAATAATAAATTGAAAATAATATTCTAAATTGAGTTATTGAAGCAAAGACATCTTCCATTTTTGAAAAAATGACCAATCTATTCATAGTTAAATTTTAATATGAGAAAATTTGATGATAATCAAATATATAGATTAATACGAATAGTACCTTTAGTTGTTTTGTCATATAGTCAATTGCTTTTCTGGGAGAATAGTAATTTGTGGATATTTTTTCAATGGAGCACAATAATAACATCAAGCACCGCATTAATTACTTTCATTTTCAATATGGTAGAACTTGTTGACCTTGATAAAGAAATAATATCTAATAAAAAAGGATTATCCGTATCGCTCTTTTTATTGAATGGATGTATGTTTTGGTCTTTTCTTCTTCATACAATCAGGTTTATAGGTGAGGTTGTTAACTTTATTTTATAGATTATAGAAAATAAGATTCCAATAGACTAATTCCATAACGACCCGGACAAACATTCATCTATCATACAATCTACTGTATCTTTTAATATATACATACCTGTGACTCTGTTGTAGTCGAGCCAAGTCATTGTTTTTTGTTTCCCATTTTCTAATTTTATCAAAACCGGTTTATTCTTTGAGAAAATACCTTGCTTAACTTTTTTCTGAAAAATAAAAGATCCATTATAGGGTTTTTCATTCCAAAATTGGCCATATGAAATTTTGTTTCCATCAGCATTCCATTTTATAAGACTATGAATTTTCCCACCTTTAAAATATTCTTCATAATCTTTTGAACCATCACTTTTCCATTTAACCCATCTGCTCTCCTTCTTACCATTTACCACTTTACCCATATAGACTTTCATATCTCCATATTTTTTGAAGACTCTACCATTTAGGACCTCATTACTGAATCTTTTCTTTAACACATCATTGTGTTCAATAATATGATTTATATTATATTCTTTTTGACCCCACGCAAACCCAAGAAAAAACATCAATAATATTCTAATCATACACAAATCTAAGCATCATCATATAAACAAAAGACCCCACTTTTGTGGGGTCTTTTTAAAAATGGAATATAAACAATCATTCAAATATTATATTTACATATATTATTAAATTAAGATTCTGTGATTTATGCTTCATCCATGCCAGAGCTTAAAAATACATTCCCTAAAATACCAAACGAAGCCAACCTTTGTTGGTATATTGAATAGGATAAAATCCCGGCATTATATACAAAAAATAAATTCCGATTAAAACTAGAAGATTGTTTTTCCCCATACCCTAATGGACACATCGATTTATTAACACCAGTTTCTTTAGATTGACAAGTTTTTGCAACTTTTAACTCGTGCTGTTTATAATCAGGATTGGTACCATATAAAAGGATTCCTGCAGCTAACACTACTATGATTTTAAAATAATATTTCTTAAACATATTTATCCCTCCATTTATAATAATTTACTTCATTTAATAATTTTAACACATCATAAATCATTTCAGAAGTACCATCTTCATATTTTTCTTAAATCTTCCAGCTTCAATACTATATAGATATATTCCTGATGAAACTGACTGACCTTGGTTGTTAGTTCCATCCCATTCGACTGACCCGTAACCTGGGAGCTCTGTTTGATTAACAAGATTATTTATTATATTACCTAGTAAATCATATATGGTAATCTTCACTAAAGATTCTCTAGGCAGTTCATATTTTATAGTCGTAACTGGATTAAAAGGATTTGGGTTATTTTGTTGTAAAGTAAAATTACTAGGTACTGTTTCTATTTGACTAGATAATGTTGATTCTTGATAAACTCTGACATAATCCAATTCCATTTCAGTCTCAGTAAAATTTGAGGAAATACTTGGTTCAATAGCAATATTAATCAATAAATATTGAGGAGAATCAAAAGGCCAGGTTTCCGTATTTTGATCCTCAGGATTATATATGTAATGGACATATTCATTAACACTGAAAATCATTTGGTTTGGAGTCCATTCGAGAGTATAAATATTAAATTCCGTTGTTGCATTTGATATATATTGACCACCATGATTAATGGTTCCCCCATAACTTGAGGGTGTATGTAGAGCACTTTGTATATAATTTTGGTTTGCACCCCAATGTTCCATTATATCAATTTCTCCACAAGATGGCCAAGATGTATTCCCATATCCCTGCGTCTGCCAATAAGCTCCTAGTTCATTAATATTCTGTCCAAGCATCCAAATAGCTGGCCAAGTCCCCACCCCTTCTGGTAGCTTAGCCTTTACCTCAACTTTACCATATGTAAATGCAAATTTTGAGTTTAATCTTGCTGAGGTATATTCTTTAGTCTCTCCTTGATCTGTATAAGTCTCTTTTTTAGCGACTATTTTTAAAGTACCATTACTTACATAAGAATTGTCTAATCGATCCGTATAATGTTGAATTTCATTATTATACCAGCTATAACCATTAGGTAACTGAGTTTGATGAAACCATTTTGTTGTATTAACTGAACCTATACCATTGAATTCATCACTCCATATAAGATCATAAATAAGAGAATCAGGTTGGCATGTCTCAAAGCAACTACTAAAACAAAAAGGACCTTCTATCATATTATTATTACCTACGCTAACCAACCTATCAAAAAAAGGACCAACAGCACAACCACCATCAATCAGGCTATTATTATTCTCCCAACCAGGGCTATCCCAATAATTATAGTATCCGTTCCTAAATTTATATGTGTATTCTCCTGAATCAAGCGTAGTTGTTAATTCCCAAGTCCCATCACCATTATTAATCATTTCAATACCACTTGGTCCATTTAAACTTGACCCTGAAACATATACGGCAGGGTAATCACCATCACCTGCAACAACAGTCTCCTCAGACATATCAACAATAAAAGTGACTTGAGTAGCATTCACCAAAGTTATAAACAATAAAATTAAATAATATTTCCTCATAAAATATCCTTACATAAATCTAACAATCATCTCACAAACAAAAAACCCCACGAATATGGGGCTTGATGTAATAATGTGAGGGGTTTAGTCACAATCAGTTGTATTTTGGCCAGATACTTGCCACTCAGCTAGACAAACTGGATATGGCGGGCATAATCTATTATGGTCTAACTGTAGAACCGTCATATTTAAACTACATATCGAAGGATCTATAGTGCCATATAATTGATTTTCCTGTAGATTTAAATATTCGATAAGACCTTGGTCTATTATCGGTTCAATAAATTCTTCTGATAGTCTTCCTGTTAATTGATTGCCACGTAAATCAAGACTAGTAATTGGTATATCAAACAGTTCTATGGGAATCTCACCAGAAAGCTGATTATAAGATAAAATCAAATCCCATCCTAGGTTAGTAAGATTTCCTATTTCCTTGGGTATCTCACCAGAAAGTTGGTTTGAACTTAAATCAAGACGTCCTAGGTTTAAAAGGTTTCCAATCTCTGATGGTATTTCTCCAGAAAGTTGATTGTTAATTAAAAACAGTATTTCTAGATCAAGAAGGTTTCCAATCTCTGATGGTATTTCTCCTACTAATTTATCACAATCTCTAAGTTCTAAACCTTTTAGATGTATAAATTTCTCTATTTCAGAGGGTATGGTAAATTGATTTGAGGAAGAATCACAATATTCGCCAAAAGCTTCGTAACCTAAGTATTTAGTTAATAAACCTGAATATGATTGACCCCATAATTCAACAGAATCATCAATCAGTACCTGAAAAGGCTCTTCTTGCAGAGCCCATTCACCTATATTTCCACTATTATCGTAAGCTAAAACATTGATTGTTTGTAACAATCCATAGTTGAATTCATATCCATCTGTATCCCATTCACATTCAAAGTTTGTACCTGCATAGATTCCTTCCGAATCTGTGCATATAACTGAATCACCTATTAAAAACTCCAAACGATTAATTCCAGATACATCTCCATCAGATGCTCTATCGCGTGCAAACACTGAAATATTAACAATTCCGTCTACAACTATAATACCCTCTTCTCCTTCGTTTTCTACATATGTGTATGGTGAAACCATTAAGTCCCACATTTCAGGAGAAGCAGTATCTATTATATCCTCTTCTGCTTCTTCTTCACAACTCCAAAAAATTAATGACATAAATAAAATAGGTAAAATATATTTTCTCATAGTGTACTCTTTTTCCCAAATCTAACAATCAATACAAAAAAATAAATTAAAACATTTAAGAAATGATAAATTATGGTGCAGTAAGTGACACTCCATTATCCTTCGGTTCAATATTTAAGATATAAGGCGCTGCCCTCTTTGCCCAACTAATTGGTTTTTCATACATTCCCGCGTTCTCACTCCAACATGATCTTAACATATCCGTATCGATGACTCCAGGATTAAGTGATACACAGACTAACCCATTAGGAAGTTCTTGTGATAGAGACCTAGAAAGGCCCTCGATAGCCCATTTACTACTGCAGTAGGGTGCAACTTCTGGAGAAGTACTCCTACCCCAACCAGAGCTAAAATTTACAACGATACCTTTGCCTACTTTAATCATATTTGGTACAAATGCCTTTATCGTATTATAAACACCTTTTATATTAATATCTATTAACTGTGAAAATTCATCCTCCGGGACATTCCATAAAAATGCATTTTGATTAATCACAGCTGCATTATTTAAAAGAAAATCTGGAGGACCAAACTTATCCATTACATATTTTGCCCATGAACGAGTCTTTTTGTGGTCAGATATATCCACAATTTGAAAATCTGTATTTTTTGGATACAGATTACACAAAGATTCAATAGAATCAGAATTTCGCCCACATCCAATTACAGTATGACCTAGTTCAATAAATTCCTTAGTCAATGCTCTACCCAGACCATTTGTAGATCCTGTAATAACAATCTTCTGGCTGTATTTGCCCATATAAGACCTTAATAAATACCTAAAATCATTAGAAATCTAAACAACCAAAAACCTAATGAATATTAGACTATTACTTAAAATCAGTTTTTGTTTAGATGCATTCTTCACTATCACAATCTTTTTTTCTAATCACTTCTCCATCTTTATTATAATAGATCCATGTACCTTTACCAGAACCATTAAAATATTCTCCCCTAAAACTCCTAATTCCATTTTCATGGTACATAGCGAAAAGCCCATTCTTCTTCCCGTGTAAAATACTACCCTCTAAACTTTTTGAGCCATTGAGATGATATAAGGAAAAATACCCTTGAAGCTGACCGTTGTTATAGTTGCCTTCTTCAATTTTATTTCCATTATCATGCCACTTAGTCCATAATCCATCGGGCTTCCCTCTTTTCAAATTACCTAAAATCACCTTTTGACCATTATTAAGTAGTTGGAAAATTTTTCCATCTGCTGGTTGATTAGTTGATTCATAATGAAATAAAGGTGAATCATCAATTTGAATTAATTTTTTGATATCATATTCGCTAATTTCTTTTACATTTATTTTATTACGCTTATCCTTGCCCTGATTAGAACAACTCCAATAAAACAATGACATAAATAAAATAAATGATAAATATTTTTTTATAATTATCTCCTTATCAAAATCTAACCATTTTTAAAACTTATTAATTCTACCTTCATTTAACAATATACAAGAATGGTAATAATTTGAATTATTTAGATTTGTAATCAAGATTTGAAAAGAAACAAATGTAATTAGTATGATTTTTAATCACAATTCGTAGTGTCTTGACTTCCTACCCTATTACCATCATAATGTTCATTACCATTTGCATCGGTATATGGTTCACCATCATCCCAATAACCATTATCATTATTGTCTTCAAATTCTTCCGGTAGAAAACAGGTAGGATAAGGCGGACAAAGGTTATTATTATTGAAATAATCCCAATTATGTGCTTCATTCGTAATGAGGCATAAACTCTCAGGGATTTCACCAGAGAGGTGATTGTTAGATAATTTGAAATCATTGCATATTACGAGGTTGGATAATTCTGATGGTATCTCTCCTGATAATTCATTATTGAAAAAATATAGATGCCTTATTCCTGTTAGATTTCCGATAGAAGCAGGTATAGGTCCTGAAAGCATATTGTCATGCAAATTTAAATAGCTCTCAATATTGATTAGATTCCCTATTTCAGAAGGTATAGACCCACTAAGTTCATTGTTTTCAAAAAATAGGTTTCTTAAGTCGGTCAAGTTTCCAATTTCTGGAGGTATGGGACCTGTAAGCATATTATCTCTCAAATCTAATTCAAACAGATTTACAAGTGACCCTATCTCAGATGGGATTGGGCCAGTTAGACCTATGCCAGCCAGATTAAGAACTCTGAGGTTTACAAGTGAACCTATTTCAGAAGGGATGGTAGATCCGCCAGCATCGATACTTGTCAAATCATCGGGATACAAATCTTCTATATCTTGAGGGACGCAGAGAGTATCATCATTAAATACTAATTGAACAATTTCATAGTCAAGATCGCAATCGCATACATTCTGGCTTGTAATCTGCTCTCCTGGAACACATTCGGGGTACGGTGGGCACAATCGATTATTACTAACATTCAAATTTACTTCGCAAATACTTTCTGGGAAGTTCCCTGACAGTTGATTACCTTGCAATTGAAGGTAATTTACATGAGTTAAATTTCCTACTTCTACTGGAATAGTACCAGATATATTGTTATAAGATAAATTTAGATCAACAATAGAATCCATAATCCCAATTTCAGAAGGTATTGTTCCACTGAAATTATTATTAGAAAGATTCAATATTTTAATTTCCGAATTAAATAACTCAGTAGGTAATTCACCACTGAAATTGTTATTTGCCAAATATAATACATCTAAATTTGTGAAACTTAACAGACCATCAGGTATCTCACCTGAGAAATTATTATTATTTAGATTCAAAGAGGTCAAGTTTGTGAATGCATATAGCTCTTCTGGTATCTCCGACAAACCTTTATAACTCAGGTCAATGCTAGTGGTATAATATGGTGAATAACATTCTCCTTCAATCTCAACTATTTCTATATCACAATCACAAATATTTTGATGTCCTTGGTTTAGGCTGGGATTATCCACAGCACAATATGGATATGGTGGGCATAATTTATTATGGTCAAAGTTCATCTCAGGATAACACGAAATACAGAGATATGGGATATTGCATATACTAGTCGGTATAGACCCAGAAAGATTATTATGATGTAACTCAAACCTTGTTAATTGAGTTAGATTACCAACAGACGAAGGTATTTCATTCGAAAAATCATTGTCATTTAAATACAGTTCACGTAAGGTAGTAATATTAAATATTTGTGAAGGAATTGTACCCGATAAAGAATTATTATTCAGTCTTAAAATCCGTAGATTAGTAAAATCATAAATATCGGACGGTATCTCAGATATTCCTTTAGAGCTTAGATTAATTTCAGTACTGTACTCCTTAGAGTAGCATTCTCCTTCTATCTCAATTATTTCTGTATCCGTACACTCACAAATATCTTGGTATCCAAGAATATCTAATGATATGCAAGATGGATATGGAGGACAAAAATCATTATCATTAATCCTAAATCTTTCATAGTCTGAAAATGAAATATTTAAATCACATATATTACTAGGTATCACACCGGAAAGATTATTATCTCGTATATAGAGAGTCTCCAAATTATTCATATTGGCCATTTCCACTGGCAGCGTTCCTGACAATTCATTCCATGATAACCAAAGAAAATTCAAGTTTTGAAGATTTCCTATACTTGATGGAATTTCGCCGGAAAGACCATTTGATTGTAGTTGCAATCGCTCAAGATTTACTAAGTTACCTATAGATATCGGGATATTTCCATAAAGCTGATTATCATTCAGCATTAAAATTTCCAAATTAATGAGTAGACCTATCTCTTCTGGAATTACACCTTGGATTCCTGAATATTCCAAATTTATGACAGTGGTATTCTCTATAGAATAACAGTCACCAAATAGAGCGACCTCACTAGTATCGCATTCTATATAATATCCCATCTCAACATCACTCTCGCCTGTCAAACCCCAATGATCTTCAACCACGACTAAGTAGTATAGCAACCCTGAAAACTCTGGGTAAGGTATCATAATCAAAGTGTCCGTGGTCTGCCAGGTATTCATGGCATTATCAATAATATCATATTCTGTTTCTGACTGGTATAATGTGTATGTAAAACTACCAGAGCTATCTTGCGTCCAATAAACTGCAAGTGAATCATTTGCTGCTGAGCCTATAAATAGCTCAGGAGAAGTTGGTGGATCTGGGAATTCATTTACATAATCTGAATAACTGGATCGATTTCCCCAATAGTCTAAAACCACAACATGAAAATAGTTTGAGATAGTAGGATCAAATTCAGTAATGGAAAAAGTCGTATCATTCTGTTCATGTATTGTTGCTATTATGTTATAATCAATATCTAGACTTGGATTTTCTTCTATAGACTGATACAATTCATAGGAATGAAAATCATTAACAATGGAAGTCCCATTCTGCAAGTTTAATCGCTGTAAACGACTTTCATTTGGGATATACTCCTCCCACGTTATGGTCATCCTTGTTGTATCATAAAAAATATCTACAATGTCTACAGACGATGGGTCTGAATCAAGATCATTATGTCTGCTATCACCAACACCACTTTTTAATCCAACTGTATCTTCGACTTCTATACTGAACCAATTGTAGTCATTGGGATTAAAATCAACGATGGAATAGGATGTTACCGAACGATCCGGAATGGTAACGATGGTCCCTAAATCATTAAAGTTACCTGTAGGTCCCCCAATTTCTATGCGCTGGTTAAGTTTATAAAATCCAAAATCATCATCCGGTGATGATTCCCAGCTTACGGTCATGGAATCAAGTGTATAGTCAACACTAACAATGTTAACAACCTGCGGCCTAGAATCTTCATTGTCCACCCAAATGCCTACTAATAACTCTGTTGAACTACTATCCTTATCATATGCTACAATTCTTAAACGTAAAATACTACGAGCTTCACCATCATATTCTATAGAAGTTGTATTCCAGATAGCTGTATTTAAATTATATTCATATGGAATCTCTTGATCTGTATGCACCAGTGTGTCTGGATTTTCAAGATTGGATAAATCAGGTATATAAAATTCTACTCTGTCAATCCCACTTTCATCCTCAGCCTCAACAGAGATATAAACATACTCAGAAAAAACATTTTCTTCCAACGAATCGTAATTATTGACCGTTAATATTGGTGGTGTTTCTTCCTGTTCCTCTTCCTCACAAGACCAATAGAATAATGAAATAAATAAAATAGGTAATAAAAAATTTTTCATAACAAACTCCTTATCTAAACTTATGAATTCTTCTAAAAGAAATTTTCATAAAAACGGGGAAATATTTAAACATCAAATTAAATCAAGTGAATCAAGGACCTTTGATTTAAATAATTTTGCCCCATTAGTTATGTTTTTTTTCCAGTCAATATTTGCATCAGTATCTGCACCATCTGAAATATATTTGAATGAAATAAAAGGTATATCGTACTTAAAACAAACTTTTGCCAGAGCATATGCCTCCATATCAACAACGTCTCCAATATGTGAGTCATTAGAATTAATAAAGCTATCCCCAGTTGCGCAAGTCAAACAAAGGTTTATTGGATTCTTTTCAAATAACGAAAAATCAATTATTTTTGAAAATTTTGTATCAAAAGGAGTTTCGTATTTTTCAAAACCTAAACCTGTTGCATCCATATCTCTTTGGATAAATTTTGTACAATCTACAATTTTACCTACTTCTATGGTTTTTGAACCAGCAGTACCAAAATTAATTACATATTCTGGAATTGTATTTTTTAACAAATATTCAGTAATGCATATTGCAGCATTAATCTTTCCTACACCTGTATATAACAAATCAATTTTGGAACTTTCTATTATAAATTCATCTCTGAGAGCACAAACAACCAATGGATTATTCATATTGAATCAGACTCTTTATAAATGGTAATGTATTATTTAAAAATTCACTGCTACGGGGGACATATTTTAAATCAATAAGCACTAAACTACCTTGAACACTATAACCTGCAGAATCACAAAGTAAATTAACTGTATTTAAAGTTCCTCCTGTAGCCAACACATCATCTACAATAATCACCTTACCATTACCAATCTGAATTGATAATTCATCTTCACTGTATTCCGTGACATAGCTTTTGGTTTTAATCTCCCCAGGTAATTTACCTGCTTTTCTACAAAGAATGACTCCTCCTCCAAATTTTATAGATAAAGCACTAGCGAAAATAAAGCCCCTTGATTCAATACCAACCCAGTAATCTGGTTGTTCAACTAACTCACCCATTTTAAGAATCACCTCATCAAATTTTGAAGATGATAACAAAGGTGATATATCTTTAAAGTTGACCCCATCAATAGGGAAATCCTTTATATCTTTAATAAGTGATTTATAATTCATATAGTATTATTTCTTCTTATGATAATCTACCAGTCAACAAATAAACAAAAAAACCATCTATATATTTTATTATAACTTCAATAAAACCTAAATTGATTCTAGAAACTAGCTTTTGATAAAATCACCATCTTGATAACCAAAATGATTAACACAGAATTCTTTTACAATAGCACTGTCACTTCCATTGCAATAAACCTGCAAGTATATATTATCAACCAGCCATAATGAAAATTTATCTATATCATGTTTATCTACTGAAACGCCTATTTCATTAGCATATTTCTTGTTTAAAGCTACTTGATTTAGCTTAGCCCAATCTCGAAAAACAATTTCAATGAATTCAATTTGGCTCCATCCTTCCTCAAATATTTTTTTTATTTTATCTCGTCCAATAGTTTTGTAATTATTTTCCATCTTATCTCCAAATCAATCTAAATGTTTTTGAAGAATAATATATAATCTTATAATACAAATCACTATACGAACAGATTAACTCATAATATGGAATAGACTCAACTATAAAGACTTTATTTCTTGAAATAATGAAGATAAAATCCATAGAATGTAAAAGGTGAGCCAACAAATAAAAAAAACTTACCTAATTTTTGATAGGACTCCGGCAAGATTTCTATATTTATCAATATTTGAATTAAAAAGAAACCCGAAACAATTATACTTCCTAACCTAGTATATATATTAATTGTTCTTTTTTTAACCACATTTAAATCTAGCCAATATATCACAAACAAATCCAGTGACAGACCCAATGAGTGTAGTATACTATAAAACAAATAATGAAAGAATTGATTAAAAAATATATCGGAATTACTACATATAATAAGTTCTACTAAAATGGAGAGATGGACTCACTTGTAGAATACTCATTCCTATTATGGATTAATACGGTGACTGATATTATTTTAATTATTAATTATTTCTACTTTAACTGCCAGGTGATCCGAATAGCCACCTAATAGTTTATTTCCTGCCCAAAATCGAAAAGGATAATGCTTGTAATTACCTTCTTGTTGTCGATATTTAGGTAAGTCAAGGATATAAAGTGATTTACTTAATATTGAAAGGCTTTTGCTATCCTGAAGTTGATTGTTTACAATTATTTGATCATAAAAATAATCTTTACCTCTGTATACATAGGTACCAATATTTGGTTCTCCTAACAAAGATTTCATTAGACTGGTAAACCCTATTTTCTCTAAAAGTTTAATGTTTTTTTCATCTGGATTCTCATTAAAATCTCCTAATAAGATAATTTCAGAAGACTCATCAGTCTTCTGAATCAATTCAATTTCTTTGATAATCAATTCAGCTGTAGACGTTCTTTTTGGTATTGCTTGTTCTCTACCTCCATAATTGGAAGGCCAATGATTAACGAATATGTGTAATAATCTATTCTCATACTCACCTGCCACATAAAGTATATCTCTTGTAGCTTTTCCATTATTTAATATATTTTCAATGACTTTACTAGAAATAATTGAAAATCGATTTTTATCATATAACAGGGCGTTATCAATACCACGATTATCGGGTGATTCATAATGGATGATACTGTAATTACGTTCTTGGTATGAGTTATTTAAGTCATTCAAAACCTTTGCATTTTCAACTTCACAGATTCCCAAAATATCAACATTCAAATCAAACAAAACCTCAGAACAATGTTTTATTTTTAGATCATAAATTTTTTGATTAACATTCTTCTTTCCATTAATTGCAAATTCATCATCATTCTTGTTAGGGTCATTTTCTAAATCAAATAAATTTTCTGCATTCCAAAATCCAATACTCAAGGGTTCTTGACCATAAAAAAAGGTTAAAAAAACCAAAATGATTATTTGAATATATCTTATATATTTTCGCATCAGTAAATCTACCCATCATTCTACAAATAAAAAACTCCACACATGTGAAGAATAATTATAATTTTCAATAAATAAACTACTAATTGAAAATACCTTCTATTGAAAGTGAATCACTAGGAAGAACATAATTAATATCTAATGGATATGATTGAAGAATCTGATAAAAATCATCTACTGAAATACTAAAAATATCAACAAAATAATTTTTCCAGTTTGAATTTTTTACTCCTGATAACATAAAATCTTTATAGATAATCCTAAATGCTACTTCTTCACTGTATCCTAATTTTATCAACTCTTTTGCCAATACTAAAGTAATGAAAACTGATGAACCATAATTAATTTCGTTATTTATATAACTTTCAAAAATGCTCGGATTTGTATGCACCATTTCATTAATATTACTTTGGGCATCGATAAAATAATTATAACCATAAAATTCTTGAATGTAGATAGACTCAAAAGATGCAGCGGTTCCTTCTAAAAGCCATTTAACGCTAAAACCATTCGGGTCATAATCACCATTAGGTAAATTCATAGGTTGATTTATACTTAATTGATAAACATGAAAATACTCATGAGCTATAACCGAAAAACGATGCATAGCTTCGTAGATAAACTCATTTTCCGGAATTTCTAATACCATTATCTTTTCATCGGGTGGACCTCCCACGTAAGCACCACCATTTATATTGGGATATGGATCTTCAACATTATCATTCCAAGCGTATATACTTATATTGTCAAATATATTTTCATAAGATGGAATAATAGCCTGCAAATTATCCATGACAACATAAAATTCAGTTATCCAATCACTTGGTAAACTTTCATGAATATTATATATAAACTCAACTGGGAGTATGCAACTACCATCATCGATTGTTGCATCAGAATTATAATTAAAAGCATTAAAGTCTTTGCAGCCACATATATTCTCCCCGCCCCATTGCCCGGAACAATCCTGAACACAATCATTGGTTGAATCATCATCGCATGTACCACAGTTATCTTCGTAAGAAGAGCCACCTTTAATTCCAAAGCAATCTTCCAGTTCGGTATTTTGTTCACAATTCCATTGTAATAATCCAATACCTAATAATAGTGATAAATATCTATGTAACTTCAAATCTACCCATCATACCACCAACAAATATCCCCAGGAATATAGATTTTTAGTGATTTTCAATATTTTTGATAATATCATTTGATGTCTTTCCTCGAACCAATATATATTTTTTTAATCAATTTAATTGGCAAAACAAACAAAACTTCGAACATAAAACTTAATTGGCAAGTATTCTTATCAATTATTTCAATAAGATTAAATATAAATCCCTCTCCATCTTTACTATTCTTAGGTCTCACTTCAAACTGAATCGGACCAATAGTTCTCATGAGATTTCTAATTGTTTTATAATTACTACTACCTTTTTTAGGTATTAGATTTGTATTACCATCATTATTATTAATTATTTTCATTAGCAAAATCACTTTTTCCTTGAAAATAACTTTTTCCCATTTGATATAACCTTTTTCAAAACGAAAAGATGCATCTTTAGCCATTAAGGGATGAGGATGAGCCATCCTTATTTCTTCAACAAGGGAAAGTAAATGATTTTTTCCACCTAATGATGTGGCATTTTTGATAAGTTGATTTTTTAAGACATGCTTTATATCATTATCAATTGAGTCATAATTAGTCATATTTTATATTCAAATCTATCCATCATCCCACAAAAAGAAAGATATGCAAATTGGTTTATTATTAGGTATGGTAGCTTAATAAATATTTCCTAATACCAATCTGGGATCTGGAAAAATTTTTAGAGCAACATCATGGTCTTTTTCAGATACCACTCCCGGGAGGTTACATTCTTTTGGTTCTATAAGACATAATTGGAAATGAACATGAGGAGGCCAACCCCCATTTTCCTTTTCTTCTCCTAAATAAGCAAATATCTCTCCAGAGTGTAGTTTTTGCCCTATTTTTTTATCTAGTATAGAAGCCTTACTTAAATGTCCATACAAAGCATATATACTTTGATTATTGAACTTATGCCTAGTTATAATTGTGTAACCGTAATCTAGTTCAAGATGATTGTATTTAAATAAAAAAATCTCTCCATCATAAAAAGACTTAACCGCAGTCCCAGCTGGCGCACCAATGTCAATGCCCATATGTATGAATCTGCGTGTTTTTTCAAATAAATCTCCTTTATACATATTAATTCTCTTTTCATTGTATTTACCAATCGAAAATGAATTCTCAATATTTTTGAAATTATTTTTTGTCTTAAAATCATGAACATATATATTTTCAGGTAAATCAATAATAGTTTCAAAAGATAAATTTGAAACCATAGGCATCTCAGGAATTTGAACTATTTCTTTAAAAAAAAGGTTTACTGACATATATAGATTACTTTGATATACCTAAATTTTACCAGTATATCTGTAGAATGGATTGAATCATTTACACTTTGGAGTTAGATTAGAAAATCTTCATCGATAGCTTCAGAGCTTTTATTCCATAATAATTCTTTTGTATCTTGATTGTTATAAAAGTCTTCAAGTTCAAATTTTATCACAGGTCCTTTCCCAGCCATTTTACCCTTACCTGGACCATAAAACTCACCAGACTTTGCATTACTATCTGTCATACATTTAATAATACCGATTGAACCATCTTCCATTGATTGACCAGTTTTCATAAATTGACTGGTCATCCATGAGCCCATACCTCCATCTTTTACAGTAGTATTTTGTAATTCAGTTACAGCGAGACCAGGATGGGCGACCAAAGATTTAATATTGAGATTTTTTCTTTGATTTTTTTCATGCAAACAAGCTGTAAATGCAGCATTAGCAAACTTTGTTTGAGCATATCTCACCCATCGTCCTTGAGGTATTATAGTTGAAAGAAACATATTTGACCCATTTCCTCCAAGATCCCCACCCCTTTTTTCAAAATACTTTGCTTCTAATTGTTTAACACCAAATCTTGCTATACTACTGTGGTTGACAATTCTAGCTTCACCTCTTTTTTGTTCTGCTATTTGGAATAATGGATATAAATTTTTTGTAAGTAAAAAATGTGACAAATGATTTGTTTGCATTTGGATATCAAAACCATCTACTGTGGCTTGATCCTTAAGAGCCATCACTCCTGCATTATTACAAAGTACATCAAGACCATCTTGAGATAAATCAATAACTGTTTTTGCTGCTTTTTTAACTGATTCAAAACTTTGCAAATCACATTCAACATTAAAAATATTTGCTCCTGAACAAGTCTCCTTTAATTTATTAAATGAACTATCTGAACGATTAGATTTTCTATTTAACAATAATGTTCGAGCACCTTTTTTTGCTACTGTCTTCGCTGCAATAAAACCAGTACCTGATGTTGTACCTGTAATTGCAATAGTTTTTCCATCAAGAGATGGGATTGCTTCCATTACGTTATCAAAGTATAAACTTTTTAATTCTGGCTTTTTATATCCATTATCCATTTATATTTTTCCTGAATGTAATTTTATTATATAATACATTTAAATAATATAAACATCTTCTCGCAAATAGAAAACTTGCGAATCTAAGGCTTGATGTTTAAAAATAATTCTATTTTAATAATATCATCTTTTTAGTCTGTCTGAAATCTCCTGCTTCAAGGCTATATAGATAGACTCCTGAAGATACTTTTATCCCCTTTTCATTCTTCCCATTCCAATCAATTGAATAGATTCCTGCAGATCTATAATCATTAAACAATTCTATTACCTTAGCGCCTCTTAAATCAAGTATTACTATATTTACATGCTCATTTGTTAAAATTGAATAAGAAATATTGGTTGATGGGTTAAACGGATTAGGGTAATTATCATAGAGAACAAATTTTTCGGGAATTATATCTTTGTATTCATAGATAACATCTACAGTTCCTCCTCCTTCCCAATATATATCATCTAAAGCAAAATCACACGAAGCGCCATTGACCTCAAGGATGACAAATTCATAACTCAACATTCGCAAATCAATATATTCTCCTCGCAGATCATCTATTGGTATTGATGCTTGCCCCCATTCTCCATCTCGAACTAAATCATATTTCGTTTGATTTGATGGAAATTCTACATAAGACTGATTACCCCAAGAATCAATGATACCTATTTGAAAAGAAATATTGGAAGGTATCTTTATTCTAAATTTTAGATACCCATCACCAAAGTTGAATAAGTTGATAGGCTGAATGGACATGATACCAGCACCAAACCAACCTAATCCAGTGGATGTCCATGTAATCCCATTTTCACCCTCAAATGGAGGGATACTTCCTTCAATTAATGTCCCCTCCCAAACATAAATCTCTGCATCATCACCTGCAATTAATCCATTGTCAACTGGAGTTGTGTCTGTGAAAATTCCATAGGTCCCACCTTCAAATTCAGGTGGTCCTATATGAACATTACCATGACCATTCCATTCTCTGACTCTGATGTAATCAACATACATATTTGTAGGTAAAGGAAGCGAAATAGGTGAACCACTTCCAGGATCACCAAGATTATATGCATCTGTTAATGTTCCCCCAATAGCCAAATTTATATTAAAAAAGAATGGCGCATTAAATTCATCAGAAATACTATCTATTGGAAATATATCAGTATAAAAGTCATGTTCTAAACCATCATCTATTATTGTAAATCGAATACTATCTGGATCCCAATACATTCGATATATTAAAAATCTATCATTCAGGTTATCATAATTATAATACGGTCTACAATAATCATCATCCGGATCCCAAGATATACTCGCAGCACCACTTGGATTATCTTCATTGACTGACTCATCAGCATAAAAAATGGCATTAGCTCCAACCATCTGATTAACCGTAGAATTATTGTTTCCATTCCCACCATTATGTTCATCATGTAAATCTCTAAATACTTGAGTATGCCCCATTTCCATCATATCTAACTCTCCACATCTTGGCCAACTATAATTAGTTGTGCCTAACAACCATAAAGCAGGCCAACCTCCAAGATTAATATCTGGCACCATAACACGAGATTCAATCATTCCATATTGTACTGATATCTTAGATTTTGAGGTTATTTTACCTGAAGTATAGCTTAATGAATTACCCCATTGGTCTACTATGTCAGAACCAGATTCTTCTTTTCCAATAATGTGAAGACCATTATTTCCTGGTTCGTTAGGTATTTCAGATATTTCGACATTACCTTCGCTATAATACTGCAATTCACCATTCCCCCAACCCCACGAACCATTACCAGTTTCAATTAGCCAGTTATTTAGGTTGTCAAAGTTCTCTTCCCATATAACTTCTCCAATTTGAGCAGTGGAAAAATCTGAAATGAAAATCAAAAAAATGAATATATAAGATTTCATTTATACTCCTTGAATGAATCTATCAACCATCTTACAAACAAAAATTCTTATGAATGCGGGGTTTGAGTATTAATATAGATACTCCGTGGTTTATATTTTTTAGAGAAGGAATACCATAAAACTGTAGAAAATAATAAAATAAAACCACCTGAAAATGTAGTAACTAGAGAAGTTTTTAAACCATTCCACAAAATATTTGGTGCAATCTTTGAAATATCGGGGGCAATACTCAAAGCATTACTAATACCAATCGCTGTTGCAATAATTCCAAATATTGCAGTAAGTGAACCGACTAATATAATTTTATCAATGTGGAAAGCACTTTTAAAATTTTTAAATGAGATAAAAATCAAAAAGCACAAGGAAAAATAAATAGGTATCATAAAAAT
>MDTB01189699.1_pt1 | contig 32261 bp, 32 predicted proteins | sample 811161 | NCBI WGS metagenome assembly MDTB01 (sample SAMN05326650, study PRJNA326480) | marine metagenome | isolation source: seawater | place: Mediterranean Sea | collected 2009 | reverse complement strand
AGTGGATGTCTATTTAGATTGATTGGAAATAGGAAATGCAGCCGAACTTTGCTGATAGAGATGGTTTGATTTGGTTCGATGGTGAACTGAGACCGTGGCGTGATTGCCAGACACATGTTCTTACGCACACCTTGCACTATGGTCTTGGATGTTTTGAGGGTGTTCGTGCCTATCAGACTGCCGACGGCGCAGCGATTTTTAGGTTGCATGATCACACACGACGCTTGTTTGATTCCGCTAAGATCCTTGGGATGAATATTCCATTCTCAATGGAAGAAATCGATGAAGCTCAGAGGGCCGCTGTTTCCTCTAACAATTTAGATCACGCATATGTGAGGCCAATGGTTTTTTACGGATCCGAGGGTATGGGTCTTCGTGCGGATTCTCTGAAAACGCGAGTGATCGTTGCCGCTTGGGCTTGGGGTTCCTATATGGGGGAGGAGAACATGAAGCGTGGCATCAAAGTTCGCACTTCGAGTTACACCCGGCACCACGTAAATATTACCATGACCAAGGCGAAAGCGAATGGTAACTACATGAATTCGATGCTGGCCCTTCAGGAGGCCTTGACCGGTGGCGCCGATGAAGCACTTCTGCTCGACCCAGAAGGATATGTTGCAGAGGGATCTGGCGAAAATATGTTTATCGTTCGCGACGGCGTCATTTATACCCCGGAATTGACGAATTGCTTGGATGGTATAACGCGGAAAACTATTTTTGCCCTTGCGAAAGAGCATGGAATTGCTGTCGTGGAGAAGCGCATCACCCGCGATGAAGTCTTGATCGCAGATGAGGCATTTTTCACCGGAACCGCAGCGGAAGTTACGCCGATTCGTGAACTTGATTCACGTCCAATCGGCGCTGGCTCTCGTGGGCCGATTACCGAAGTGCTGCAGTCAGACTACTTCGATGTGGTTCATGGACGTAACGGAAAATTTAGCGAGTGGGTCACACTCGTTAAGAGGTGATAGATGCCAACCCTAGTGGTTGGCCCAAACTGGGTCGGCGACATGATTATGGCGCATGGGCTGATTGCATTCTTAAAGTCAAAACGTCCAGATGATCCAATCCATATGCTGGCTCCGAGCTGGAGTTTGGATGTTGCGCGGCGGATGCCTGAAATTGATCAGTTGATCGAACTCCCGTTTGACCATGGGGAGCTTAGGCTAAAGGAGCGTTGGTCTTTCGCCAAGCGTTTGAAGTATTCGCGCTATCATCGTGCGTTCATTCTCCCCAATTCCCTAAAATCTGCTCTGATCCCAGCGATGGCAGGTATTCCACGACGTATCGGTTGGCGTGGTGAATACCGATACAAGTTATTAACCGATTTTCGGATTCTGCGTGAGTCGCGCTTCCCTCGGATGATCGACCGATACATGGCATTGGGGTTTCCTGCAAATCTTGCATTGTCAGCTAATCAGTTGCCTGAAGCTCCAACCTATCCGCGTCTTGCTGTGGACGAGGCTTCTCAGGCGATTTTAGTTTCTCGGTATGATTTGGATGCAAGTCGTCTCGTAGCCTTGTGTCCAGGGGCGGAATTTGGCCCCGCCAAGCAATGGCCTCTCGAGCGTTTTGCCAATCTTACGACTCGTCTAATTGACGCTGGATATCAGGTTGTTTTGTTGGGTTCGCCAAACGATGCACTAGACGTAGAAGCATTACTGAATCAAGTGCCGGCTTCAAGAAGCACTGGGGTGGTCAATTTGGCAGGCGATACAACCATACCGGACGTAATTGATGTGATTAGTCTAGCTAGGGTTGTTGTGACTCACGATTCGGGTCTTATGCACGTCGCTGCTGCTACCGGAAGGCCATTGGTCGCTTTGTTCGGCCCATCCTCACCTGATCACACCCCGCCGCTAAGCAAAAAAGCAATTACCTTGACACATCCCGTGCCGTGTCATCCTTGCTTTCAGCGGGAATGTCCGCTCCAGCATCAAGCGTGCCTGTCTGAATTATCGGTGGATCAAGTATTTGAGGCATTATCTCGACAGATTAACCGGACCAGCTGATGCGTGTATTAGTTGTTAAAACATCATCCATGGGTGATCTTGTGCACACCTTGCCAGCGTTGACAGATGCAACTAACGCATGCGGCGACATAAGATTTGATTGGGTTTGTGAACCTGCTTTTTCGGATATTCCTCGTTGGCATCCATCGGTCGGTGATGTCTTAGCGATTCCTCTGAGACGTTGGAAAGGGCAGTTGCATCGCTTTTTGTTTTCCCATGACCTCGCGGCATTTAAGCAAGTCCTTGGCGCAGAACGATATGACGTGGTGATTGATGCTCAGGGTTTATTGAAAAGCGCATTCTTGATCGCGCGATTTACTGATGGCCCAAAGCATGGGTTCGATCGACGATCAGCAAAGGAAGGCATGGCTGCGAGCGTTTATAATGTGAAACATCGTGTTGCTCGCTCGAGACATGCCATATTACGGACGCGTGAGTTATTTGCAAAATCACTTGGGTATTCTGTACCAGATCTAGCTCCAGATGCATCGATTAATTTAGGTCGACCGCAGGCATTAGCTGATCGATTAGTACTTGTTACACAGACCAGTCGGCAGTCAAAGTGCTGGATCAGTGACAGATGGAGAGCGGTGATTGAGGACGCAATTCCCCAATTTTCTGAGATTGTCTTACCTGTCGGGAGCGAGATAGATTATGAACTCGTTTCAGATATGACCGACGGGTTACCAGTGCGTATCCTGAATCAAGCCTCGTTAGATGATGTGGCATTTGAAATCTCGGGGGCGCGAGCGGTAGTGTCTGTTGATACTGGGCTCGCTCACGTGGCCGATGCTCTTGGCATAGAAATGCTTGCATTGTTTGGCCCGACCAAACCTCGTTTAGTTGGACCGGTCGGTGAGAGGTCACAAATTTTGAAAAGTCCAACAGGTAAGATGGCTGATATCACTGCTGCAGCGGTGATGGATTGGATTAGTCAGACTGGTAAAGCGTCTGCTTCGTAAAATCTGGGTTGGTCTTAAATCGTTTGTGCATCCACATGTACTGTGATGGATGATTTCTAACGGTGTTTTCAATGCATTGATTCAGTTGGCACGCATTTTCAACTTCGTCATCACAGGGGTAATTGTCGGGCATCGCGAGAAAAGAGAGGTGGTAAACGCCCCTTATATCCCGGTGTAGATCTAAAAAAATACTGACGGCTCCGGAAATCCTCGCTAATCGCGATGGGGTCGTCACGGTGCATGCTGAACGACCAAAAAAGGGGGCGAAGACGGAACCCTTTGGCCCCATATCTTGATCGGGCCCAAACCAGACAATGTCACCTTGTTTCAAGTGTTTTACTATCTCGCGTAATGCTCGAACATCGACCAGTTCTGCATAACGTTTTCGCCCACGACGGACCGCCTGATCAAAAGTCGCGTTGTCATTTGGGCGGTAGCTGATCACAAAACGTCCAGCAACAGCATGTATTAATGGAGCAACTAAATCTAGCATACTGTAGTGAGGACATAACAATAAGATACCGGTCTGGTTCTGTTTTGCAGCATGAAGGATTTCTTGGCCAGAAACGACCACTTTATCGTCGATAAAACCGATCGGACGGTGCCAAGACCAGGCGGTTTCAGTCAATCCAACTCCGTTGTCAATGAAGCACTCTTTGACCAGTTTTTCCTGTTCGGTCGGGGTTAACTCTGGAAAGCTGACAGAGATATTCCTCTCACACACCAGTCTGCGGCCCCTTGCGGTATAGAATAGCAAGGTTCCCAGGAGGCGCCCCATAGCTACTCCGAGTGCTGGCGGCATCGCAGCCAGTAGCCGAATAAGGCCAATTCCCAGCGGAACGAATGAAAAGCCCATGTGTAATCCGGTTGGGTTCGTTGATGAAGCTGGGTACTATAACAAGCTTCGAATCATTAGAGAGATCTTCTGTGTCACATATGTTTTCCGCATCGCGAGTCATGGTCGTTGGCGATGTCATGTTGGATCGGTACTGGCACGGTGATGCAGGACGGATCTCTCCAGAGGCTCCTGTTCCGGTCGTGCGCGTGATGCACGATGAGGTTCGACCCGGTGGTGCTGCCAACGTTGCGCTGAATGTGTCATCGCTAGGCGCAAAGGCTGTTTGCGCAGGAATAGTGGGCCACGATGCCGATGCGGATCTTTTGGAGCAAACGCTCCAGAATCATAATGTGAATCCGTTATTCATCCGTGTTGAACAACGAACCATCACTAAATTGCGTGTATTAAGCCAAGCCCATCAGATGATCCGCCTCGATTTTGAAACTCCTTTTGACGTATCAAGTTCTAAAGTGTTGGCTGATTCAGTATCGCTTGATGGAATGACAGCAATTGTTTTGAGTGATTATGCCAAGGGTAGTCTTGAGCCTCGTTCACTGATCCAAAAGGCGCGTGCTTCCAAGATACCGGTGGTTGTTGATCCAAAGGGAACCGATTTCGAGAAGTATCGCGGAGCTACGTTGTTGACGCCTAACAGCGCAGAATTTGAAGCCGTTTGTGGGTCATGGACAAACGAACAAGACCTGGTTGACAAAGGACTCACGCTGATCAATAGGCTAGATATTGAGGCAATATTGGTCACTCGCTCTGAGCAGGGAATGACATTAATTGTGCGGGATGGCTCTGCACATCAATTTGCAACAATGGCGCGTGAGGTTGCTGATGTCACTGGCGCTGGCGATACCGTCGTTGCGGCTATAGCTGCCGGTCTTGGTGCTGGAATCAGTCTGGCGTCGTCAGCTGAATTGGCCAATCAGGCTGCGGGAATCGTTGTGTCGAAGTCGGGTACTGCAACGGTTATTGGTCGTGAGCTTGAGAGCGCATTATCGGTCGACTATAGCATTTTTCATTCAGCGGAGGGTTTGGTCGCATGGGCGGACCAATACCGGGCTCGGGGGGAAAAAATTGTGATGACCAATGGTTGCTTCGATATCTTACATGCAGGTCATGTCGCTTATTTGAGAGAGGCAGCATCACTTGGCGATCGTTTGGTTGTTGCGGTCAATTCAGATGCTTCGGTTGCTCGACTAAAAGGAGCAGATCGCCCAGTGAATACAGTCGAGAGACGTCTTCAGGTCCTCGCTGGGCTTGAGGCGGTTGATGCCGTCATTGCATTTGAAGACGACACGCCAATCCCATTGATCGACATTGTACGGCCTGACGTTCTTGTGAAAGGGGGTGACTATAAATCTATTGAGCAAGTGGTCGGTTACGAGCATGTTCTGGGCTACGGGGGAGAGGTGAAGGTGTTAGGTGAGGTAGGCGCGTTATCGACCAGCCACTTAATCGCAAAAATTCGTCAAACAGATTCAGATTCAACTAACTGACAGATCGTGTGCATCATTAAGATGTGACATTCTTGGATGCGGGCTGTATTGGCAGATGGTGCGACCAAAACATAATTAGCGATCGCCTGCATTACGCCATTCGGCTTATCACCGACCAGAGCAACAGTACGAATCCCCTTCTTCTTTGCGACCTCCAACGCTTTGACTACATTTTTCGAATTACCGCTGGTTGAGATTCCAATTAATAAGTCACCAGATTGCCCGAGGCCTTCGACTTGGCGTGAAAAGACTTCCTCATAGCCGTAATCATTTCCAATTGCTGTGAGTGCAGATGTGTCTGTGGTGAGGGCAATTGCTGCCATTGATTTACGTTCCTTTTCAAAACGACCAATAAACTCTGCGGCAATGTGCTGACTATCGGCTGCAGATCCACCATTACCGCAGAGCATGATCTTTTTATCGGCTTTAATAGTTGATGAAGCCAATTCTGCAACTTCGAGTAGTACTTCCAGGCGTGTGGTGTCATCAATGAGGGCTTGTTTGGTGTCAATGCTCGCCTGAAAAGTAGCTTTGATCGTCTCTAGACTCATTGTCGGATCTCTGTTGGGAGTGCAAGACAGTTATTGCGCAAATGCACAGGGCTGATGGTGCCAATGATAGCGGAAGTGATACTAGGGTGCGCGAAAAGATCTTTAAAAATTGAAGGAATTGACGCTACTAGATGTCCACTCCCCAGAGCTTTTTTAACTAGCAATCCAGCTCCGTTGTTTTTGGCCTCGTCAATCAAGGGTTTTTCGTCTGACTGCTCAGGGTTAAGTGTGATCATCAAACAATCTGCGCCTTGACTAAGGGCTAATCGTCCTCCTTCAACTGTTTTGCCAGACAATCCAACAGCGTGGACCAGGCCCTGTTCTCGAGCTTTGATTAGGGTTCTCAGAGCACCAAGCGTTAGGTGTTCGATATCTTGGCCATCTGAGTGTAGCAATACCACATCGAGGCGATTGCGATTTAGGTGCCTGAGACTTCGCTCCAGACTTCTCATGATAGCTTTTTCAGAGAAATCGTAGTGACTACCGGTTTCCTGGTCGTAGGCCTCACCGACCTTTGTAATAATATGAAACTTGGCAGGCACCTCTGGTAATAGTGCACCGAGCCGTTTTTCCGCTTTGCCATACGCTGGCGCTGTATCGAGACAATTGATGCCTAGTTGCGATGCTAGCCTCAGAAGTTCAATAACTTCTTGGTCGGTAGGTAACTCAAATCCTGACGCATATTTTAGGTCAGTATTTCGTCCGATTTTGACTGTACCTAAACCAATAGGACTCAGTTCAAGGCCAGTTCGACCCAATTGGCGTCGAATCATGCCCATGGGTAGGTTCCTTGCGGGGCGACCGGCCATTGAGGTTGCCTGGAACTATCGGGGGTTATTTCTAGCATCGGCATAATTTGGTCTGCGAGAGCAGGTGCGAGCGCAAGTTTAATCGGCCAGGTCACTATCAAATTGTTGCGCTTGGCGACGAAGGCGGTGTCAGGTCGATTTCCCTCATTAGTACTTGGTTCTGCGCGGTTTACGCGAAAGATACGTGTTGTTTCAATAGTTGGTTCAAGCCAACGGAGAGCCTCTGATACCGCGCATACGGCTCGATGACGCAGGTTGTCATCGTCTAGGTACACACCGTCCTCAGCGAGTTGCCCGCCCAGATAAAGATATTGAGCCCCTTCAAATTCATGTGTTGAGACCGAAAGTTTGGGCTTACTGCCGCCACCAAGTTGGTGGCCAAATACTCTTGGGATGGGGCGGGCGAGCTTGCAGACACCCATTGCTAGAGGGCGAAGCTGCATCTGTGGACGTTGTCCATTAAGGGTTGATAGTAGCGGTTCAGTCCCTTCGCCTGCCGTCATGATGACGTCGCCGGGCATCTGGCCAGCTGAAGTTTCAACGCCAACAACACTGCCGTTTTGCGTTAAAAATCCTGTGACCTCTGCATGAAAGAGCTGGCCGTCCAATAGTTCTGCAAAGGCCTCTATGAGCGTATCCAGTCTTAAAACGGGTTCTGAAAGACGGTAAAGATGGCCTTTGAATCCAGGGTGGTTAAATGCGGCTTCGGTTCGAGGGTCAATACGTTCCATGCGTGAGCGCATGGCCTTGCTTGCAAAGAACCCCATCAGATTGGCGCCGACCGAACCGACAGACCACAATAGCTGATCCTCCCGTTCCAATTGAACTGCCCTGAGATCTACTCTGCCGTTGCCTTTCAGCGCTTGTTTCCAGCGCGCGGGCATCGCACCAATTTCATTTGCTGCTTTGGATAGCCGCCCATCCAGTGCATACTTAGTCCCACCATGAATCATCCCCTGACTTGCAAGGGTTTGGGCTTGGCCAAGTGCATTTTTCTCGATAACACAGCAAGGGATATTGCGAGCTTTCAGTTCAGCTGCTAACCAGAGCCCTGAAATTCCGCCACCGACGATGATTTTCATGCAGGCATGCTAGCATCTTCAATTATGGGACGAAATCTGTATTCACTGCTTTTAATACTTTGCGCGCCATTGTTGATTGCGCACGTTGTCTGTAAATATCGTCGCGAGAATCAAGATCCGATGGTTGCTCAGAGACTTGGGCTTTATGTCCCGCGGCGAGTGTCCGGTTGTATTTGGATTCATGCTTGCAGCCTTGGTGAATCCAAGGTGGGATTAGAGCTGGCTCGAGCTCTAACAAGAAAAAATCCATCGTTACGAATTTTGATGACAGCAACCACGTCAGCCGGCCTCCATGTCCTAGCTCAGAGTGAATTTTCGAGTCATGTCTTTCCTTGGGACTTTCGCTGGATTTGGTCTCGGTGGCTATCTAAGTTAAGACCTAAAGCACTGATCATCATCGAGACTGAGCTTTGGCCCAATCTGTTGGCGGCGTGTGATGGCGAGGGTATTCCCGTAATTCTTGCCAATGGACGACTAAGTGATCAATCGGTTCGTGGCTACCAACGTTTCGGTTGGTTATCGAAACCGATGTGGTCAAGGGTCTCGCGTGCGCTTATGCAGTCCGATGGTGATGCTCACAATGCGCATATCCTCGGGGTTCCTGCCCATGCGATTTCAGAGGTTGGCTCTATAAAGCTTGATCAGCCCGCACCTCAGGTTGCGGAGGGTCAGGCCAATCGCATTAGCGCATGGAAGAAAGCCCATGTTTTAGTTTGCCTGATGAGCAGCCATCCCGGCGACGATGCACTTTTTTTTAGCTGGGCTCGTCGGAATTCAGGTTTGCGTTTGTTGATCGTGCCTCGCCATCCGGTTCGGGGACCCGAGATCAAGAGGGCGGCAATTGATGAGGGTCTGAACGCATGCCAGTTGTCCCTTGAAATCGACCACTCCGCTCAGATTCTCATCGGAGACACGTTCGGAGATATGGGCGCTTATCTCTCACAATCTGACGTGGTTGTGATTGGCGGAAGCTTTTCTGGAAAGGGCGGACAAAACCTCATCGAACCCGCTTTACTAAGTAAACCTTTGGTTGCTGGACCATCGATGCATAACTTCCAAGCAATCAGCGATGGCCTAGAGGCTGCAGGCGGACTTATTCGAGCAGATGCTGACGAGATTTCGGAGGTCATTGAAGAGGCGCTTCTGGGAGCGAACAAGCTGGGACACGCGGCCCGGGCTTGGGTTATAGCTAATCGAGGATCGACCGAGCTTCAGGCTCAATTAATCTTGGCGACACTTGCTATCGATTAGCGTTTCTGGAGCTTTGCTTTGGCTCGTGCCGCAGCCGCCTTGACTTGGACGGGCGCTGTTCCACCAAGATGATCCCGCGCACTCACAGACCCTTCAACGGTCAGTATCGAAAACACGTCAGCCCCGATCAAACCACTAAAAGCTTGGAGCTCCGAAAGGTCTATTTCATAAAGTTCGCGTTTGGTTTGAACTCCTAGGGCGACTACTTGACCAACCACTTCATGAGCCTCACGGAACGGAAGTCCTTTACGGACCAGATAATCTGCGAGGTCAGTTGCGGTGGAATATCCACAAATTGCTGTCTCTTTAAGCACCTTTTTGTTAACCACTAATGACGGCATCATGTCAGCAAAGGCACGAAGCGATCCTAGCAGGGTATCTGCCGCGTCATACAAAGGCTCTTTGTCTTCCTGATTGTCCTTGTTGTAGGCGAGTGGCTGTCCTTTCATCAACGTGAGAAGACTGATCAGGTGACCAAACATTCGGCCTGATTTACCGCGCACTAGTTCAGGTACATCGGGGTTCTTTTTTTGCGGCATGATCGAGCTACCCGTGCAAAATCGGTCGGGTAGGTCGACAAATTTCCACGCGGTCGAATTCCAGTTGATGAGTTCTTCGGAGAATCGTGAAAGATGCATCATGACGATGCTAGCGACACTCAAAAACTCGATACCAAAATCTCGGTCAGAGACAGAGTCTAGGCTGTTTTCGGTTGGCTTGTCGAAGCCAAGAAGTTCTGCTGTTCGCTCACGATTGATCGGATAGCTCGTTCCAGCCAGAGCCGCAGCCCCGAGGGGGCATTGATTCATCCGTCGTCTACAATCAATAAGACGCCCTGCATCACGTTCTAGCATTTCATTCCATGCAAGAATGTGATGCCCAAAAGTCACAGGTTGAGCGGCTTGAAGGTGTGTAAAACCGGGCATGATCGTTTCTGCTTCACGCTCAGCAATAGCAACCAAGCCCGATTGTAATCGGGTCAGCTCGCTGAGCGCACGATCGACCGTATTTCGCAGCCATAGTCGAATATCGGTGGCTACCTGATCATTTCGGGAACGACCGGTGTGGAGCTTCTTGCCGGTATCGCCTATTAGATCTATCAGCCGCGATTCGACGTTCATGTGGACATCTTCTTGGGTGATTGACCACGAAAATTCACCGGCCTCAATTTCACCTTCGATCTGGCGAAGCCCGTCGATGATGATGTGAGTCTCGGTTTCCGTCAGGATTCCCTGTTCAGCCAGCATCGTGGCGTGGGCGATTGATCCCTGAATATCCTCTCGGGCCATACGTCGGTCGAATTCCACAGATGCAGTAAATGCTTGGACGAACGCATCGGTCGACTCCGTAAAGCGACCGCCCCATAAAGCTTTAGGCCTTTGCTGACTCATAGAGACTCCTTATACCAGCATCCAGTATACTTCGTGTAACAAAGGACCACACATGCAAAAAACGTTAATCATTGCAACACGGAGGAGTCCATTGGCTCTCTGGCAGGCTTGTCACGTGAAAGATCGGCTTCAAGCAAGTTATCCGGAGACCACGATTAAGCTTCTGGAAATTTCAACGCAAGGTGATGAACACCTTGATGTATCGCTCACTAAAGTCGGCGGCAAGGGTGTCTTTGTGAAGGAGTTGGAGACCGCGCTGTATGATGGACGCGCTGATCTGGCTGTGCATTCGTTAAAAGATGTGCCAATGGAGCTGCCAGATGGTCTGGACTTATGCTGTCTGACCGCGCGCGAGACACCAACAGATGCGTTGGTGCATCGTATCGGAACGAAAGCCTGGACTGATTTTTCTGACATCCCATACGGCACACATTTGGGGACCTCGAGCTTACGACGGATTGCTCAGATCCGGGCGTTGCGCCCAGACTTAAAGCTATCGCCTGTGCGGGGCAACTTGGGAACGCGTTTAGCAAAGTTGGATTCAGGCGAGTTCGATGGACTGGTATTGGCATCAGCTGGGCTGAAGCGGCTTGGGTTTAGTGACCGCATTGCTTTTGAGACAAAACCCGAGGACATATTGCCTGCCTGTGGGCAGGGCATACTTGGAATCGAGATCCGTGAAGATGATCGAGCAACGGCTGATATGGTGATGATGCTACGAGATGGCCACGGCGAAATCACTGGTCGTGCTGAGCGTGCACTAAACCGTCATCTGAACGGCGGCTGTCAAGTGCCAATTGCTGCATACGCAATGGAACGTGGCGGAAACTTATGGTTGCGCGCCCTGGTGGGCTCACCGGACTGTGGAACCCTTCTTAAGGCAGAAGATATTGGGACGTTGGAAGAAGCGGAAGCGCTTGGAGTTCGTGTGGGGGAGAATCTAATATCCCAAGGGGCCAGAAAGCTCCTCGCCCAAGTGGGTTCGTAAATGAAGATTTGGTTAAATCGACTTCCCTCAGCGTTTCCTAGGGTCACCGATTCATTTCGTAGAGCTGGCTTTGACCCGATAGCACTTCCCTGTCTCCAGTCCCGCGCCTTGGACGTTTCTCTCGATCCTGCAATTGTCGACTTTGATCGATTTAGCGACGTGGTTGTGACGTCTCCTGAGTCAGCCCGACTACTAATTGACGCTATCACATCACGCTGGGCCCAGTGGCCAACTACACAGCGGTTGTGGGCTGTCGGATCCGGGACAGCAGACATTCTTGGGAAAGAGGTGAAAGGCGTCAAAACAGCATCTGAGCCAGGCTCTGCCTCACTTATTCAAGTCATACAGTCAGTGATCTGGGCTGAGAGTAGACTGCTGATTGTCACAGGACGTGATTCTGGACGTCAGTTCGAGCAACTGAATCAGACCCTGTCATATCCGGTTTCATACCTTGAGCTTTTTGAACTAATGGCTCGTTTTGACTCGGAAATTCGGACTTTGGACGATATTGCGGCGGTTGTTCACGGTTCGACAGTTTTGGTACAGGCGTTTATAAAAGCTGCTAGAGAAAATGAATTGAACGTTATGCAATACACTCATTTTGTAACGAGTGCTGATGCGAAAGCACAGTTGCCGTCAGGATGTCGGTATCATCAAATCAATTCACCGACACCTGACGAGGTTAGACTGGCGATGCAAGGAGAGGAGAGTGTCAAAGACTGAAAAGAGAACGGCTGAGGTCATCGAACAAGCAGTCACCGGTGATGAGTTAGATTCTGATAAAGAACCGGAAGCTGAAGAAACTCTCAGTACATTTGAATCGCTGAGATCGAGCTCTTGGGTTGCCACACTACTTAGTGTTGTAGCATGTGCAGCGGTTGGTTTAGGAGGCTGGTTCATGTGGACTGAGGTGCAGACTGTGAAACGTTCGATGGAGCCTGTGGACGAGGCAATTCAGTCTGTTAACTCGCAGCTCGTTCAAATCGTCAGTCTGCGGGAAACTACTCGCGATATTAGGAGCCAGATGGAACGACTTGAATCTGGATTAGCTAGGGCAGATGAACGTAATCAGTCGGTCATCAACCGCGTGGAGACTGTGGCTGAAGAGCTGGCCAAGGCACAGGTCGATACCAGAAGCAGTTATGTCTTGGCTGAGGCTGAATATTTATTGAAACTCGCTGATCAAAGGCTGTTAATTGAACGTAATCCTGAAACCGCGACGAACTTGATGCGCACAGTGCAGGGGCTATTGGCACAATTGGAAGATGGCCGGCTATTGTCCGTAAGAGAGCAACTCGCAAAAGATTTACAATTACTTTCAGCAATTCCTAACGTCGACTTATTGGGAATTCAGGCGGAACTTTTAGCGCTTGATCCTGTACTTAATGAGCTGAAACTTCCATTACGGAGACTTAACCTCGAGAGTGATTCTGAGCCCGAGGGTGATGTTCAGAAATTTATAGATGGTCTCTCTGCATTTATCCGGATCCGAGAAGTGAATGCTCCGATTACACCGCTTGTATCTGCATCGGATGCAGGGCGTGCACGCGAGGTACTTCGGCTAAGTCTCGAGCAAATTAAAGTGGCTTTGGTTCGTGAAGATCAGGAGCTTTTTAACGCAGGCCTCGCTCAGGCCAAGCGATTATCACTTCATTACTTCGATGTTACAGAGGGCGCTGGAATGACGGTAATGACGGTTTTGAGTGCGCTTGAGGGTACTCAGATCGCTCGAGACATACCTGACGTAGCTCAGGGCCTGAGAGCGCTCAAGGCGTATCGGGATGCGTTGATGCAAGAGCGCCTGTCTACCGCGGCGGTGAAACAGTGAGCAGTTTCCTTAGAACCTCGATCTGGGTTGCGGTTCTCGGTACTTTACTTGCACTCGGGCTATACCTTGGCGATCGAGTCAAAACTGATCCCGGCTACGTTCTATTCGCCTATGGCGGATATACTGTCGAAATGTCTCTGTGGGCATTTCTGATCGTATTCATTGTGTTTACCGTTGTTTTTTGGATTTTGTTTGGCTTAGGGGGTGCGCTCGGACGATTCCCAATTAATATCGTTAGGGCTTGGGCTCGAATACGCCACAAAAAAGCGGATTTACGTTTGATTGAAGGTGCATTATGGTTGCGGCGAGACGAGCCATCACGGGCACTCTCAGTGCTGCAGAAGGATGCAAGTTCTGAGTCGTTACCAGCACTGCACTGGTTGTTAGCATCAGAGGCAGCCCGACGCCTTGAAAAGCTCGATGAATCGCAGATTTATTTGGAATCAGCAGAACGTTTGATGGCTAGCATTCCAAAGGCTATCGAGCGTGAAATGAAGCCCGCTGAGTTAAGGCCGCTCATAAAGTCTCTGAAAAAAGAGTGGCGTGAGGATTGGGCGCTTGGCCTCGAGGTAGTTGGTGATGACGATGCACTATCTCGTTTGGCTGTGTTGAATCCGCTGGCAAGGAAGCACACTAATTCTCTTGCTTTAGCAATTGTTCAGGCACGACTGGCACTGTTAGCTGGGTTAGATGCCGAAGCAAAACACCATATTGAACGTGCCACTGAATTGGACTCTGAAAATCTCTTGGTTTTGTTACTACATGCCGAACTTGAGAGTGGTAGGACAGAGGCGCTTGAAGATCTCAGACGCCGTTTGGTTGAAGAAGCGATTTAACGCTTCTTCATCGACTGGAAGAATTCTTCGTTTGTTGTGGTGGTTTTTATGCGATCAACTAAAAATTCAATAGCCTGAAGATCCTCCATCGAATCCAGAAGCTTCCGTAAGATCCACATGCGCTGTAATTCCTCTTCCGTTGTTAGCAGGTCTTCGCGACGCGTACCAGACTTTCGGATATTGATAGCCGGGAAAATTCGCTTCTCAGCCGCACGTCTCTCTAGGTTTAACTCTGAGTTACCAGTACCCTTGAACTCTTCGAAAATCACCTCGTCCATTTTTGATCCGGTGTCGACCAGTGCAGTTGCAATGATTGACAAACTACCGCCTTCCTCAATGTTTCGGGCGGCACCAAAGAAACGTTTCGGACGCTCAAGCGCGTGTGCATCCACACCACCTGTCAGAACCTTACCTGACGATGGCTGAACCGTATTGTACGCGCGAGCCAATCGGGTGATAGAGTCAAGCAAAATGATGACATCGCGTTTATGTTCTGTGAGGCGTTTGGCTTTTTCAATCACCATCTCTGCGACCTGAACGTGGCGAGATGGCGGCTCATCGAATGTTGATGCAACAACTTCTCCGCGAACGGTGCGCTGCATCTCTGTTACTTCTTCTGGACGCTCATCGATCAGCAAGACAATCAAGTAACACTCTGGATTGTTGCGGGTAATGCTATTGGCGATGTTTTGTAGCATTAAAGTCTTACCCGCTTTTGGTGGCGACACGATAAGTGCTCGCTGGCCTTTTCCTATCGGGCAGACAAGGTCGATAATTCTTGCAGTTAGGTCCTCAGTCGAACCGTTCCCCTGCTCCATGGTGACCCGTTTTTGGGGAAACAGAGGTGTCAAATTTTCGAACAGAATCTTATTTTTGGCGTTTTCTGGTTTATCGAAATTAATTTCATCAACTTTTAATAGAGCGAAGTAACGTTCGCTATCCTTTGGCGGACGGATCTTGCCCGAGATAGAGTCGCCTTTTCGAAGGTTAAATCGACGAATTTGACTGGGTGAGACGTATATGTCGTCAGGGCCTGCGAGGTAACTAGAGTCAGCCGATCGTAGGAATCCAAAACCGTCCGATAGGATTTCCAACACCCCATCACCGTAAATGTCTTCTCCGCTTTTGGCATGGGCCTTTAAGATGGAAAAAATGACGTCCTGTTTCCGGGACCGCGCAAGATTTTCGAGGTTCATGCTATTTGCAATCTCAAGGAGTTGCGGCATTGATTTTTTCTTAAGTTCTGTGAGGTTCATGTGTTCTCTGGATCATCCCGGCTCGGACCGCGGGCGCTATTTACATTGGTAAAGTTGTTTTCTGAAAATTGTTTTCTGAAAAAAAGGGGGTTGTGAAGAGCATCCACGTCAGTAGCTTAGGCGCTTTCGGGGTGCTCGTCTAGTCCTTTAAATATTCGAATCAATAAAAGCGGCTAATTGGCTTTTCGAGAGCGCTCCTACTTTTGTTGCTTCTGGCTCACCATTTTTGAACAAAATAAGCGTAGGAATACCACGAATATTAAATTTCTCCGCTGCATCTCGGTGATCATCGACATTTAATTTGGCGATCGCAACGCGACCGGTATATTCAGAAGCCAGTTCTTCCAAAACGGGAGCGATCGTTTTACACGGGCCGCACCACTCTGCCCAGAAATCCACTAAGACCGGTGTTTGTGCGTCTTGCAATACAGAATCAAGGTTATTATTTGTGAGTGTTGTAATTTGGTCGCTCATTGTTTCCCCGTTATATTTTTGTCTCTAATTCGTGAGATTTTCGGCCGCATTAATTGCGGCGTAAGTTAGTATACAGTCAGCTCCGGCACGGACCATTGATTCGAGACTTTCCATCATGACGGCTTTCCCGTCAATCCAACCGTTTTGATGCGCGGCGTGAATCATTGCGTATTCACCACTGACTTGATACACGGCAACCGGTATTTTGAAGGTCGCTTTGATTCGCTGGACTATGTCAAGATACGGTAGCCCTGGCTTGATCATTACCATATCGGCACCTTCGTACAAGTCCTCTGCAACCTCATGCAATGCTTCATCACTATTTGACGGGTCCATTTGGTAGGTACGTTTATCCTTTTGACCAAGTGTCTCACTGGAGCCGACAGCATCCCTGAAGGGACCATAGAAATTACTCGCATACTTCGCGGAATAGGCAAGTATCCGCGTGTTGATATAACCCCGTTCTTCCAAGGCGTCACGAATTCGACCGATACGACCATCCATCATATCGCTGGGGGCTATAATATCTGCACCAGCCTCCGCATGGGACAGGGCTTGTTTCACCAATACGCTGCATGTTTCATCATTCAATACGTAGCCAGATGCATCGATCAGTCCATCTTGTCCGTGCGTCGTGTATGGGTCAAGCGCTACATCGGTAACAACGCCAAGATCTGGAAGTTCTGACTTTAGGGCCCGAATGGCTCTTTGAATGAGTCCATCAGAGTTGAACGCCTCGCGCCCGTCCTCAGATTTGTGCTCGCGGACAACTGGGAATATCGCAACTGCGGGAATGCCTAGCGAATGAGCACGCCCCGCTTGCTTTAGCATTAAGTCGATCGACAGACGCTCTACTCCAGGCATTGAGCTAATCGGTTCGCGCAAATTGCGGCCATCGAGCACAAACATCGGATAGATTAGATGTGAGATGGTCAGCATATTTTCTCGCACGAGCGCGCGAGAGAAGGCGTCTCGTCGATTACGACGCAGGCGTCTTGTGGGATAGCCGACAGAAAAAATTTCCGTCATCTTAAACCTCTTCGGATGAAATCTATAGAGATGCCCATAGGGTATCTGAATTGTTATCTAGTTTCGCGTCTTTGCAAGAGCGCGTTCTCACGAAACTTTATTGGAGCCATTATGGAACGAGTACGATGGGCTCTTGGTGTGACTATCTTGGTTATCATAATGTGGTTCAGTCGAGATTGGCTCAGCGTCCAAGGCTCCCTTGATCAGTATTCAAAAGTTAAAGAAATGATTAGAGGTCACTACGGGTTATCTTTGTTAGTTTTTTTTCTCTTATATCTAGTGTCAGTTAGTTTGTCGCTGCCTGTCGCATCGACATTAACACTTACGGGGGCAGCCCTTTTCGGGTGGATCGCACTCCCTATCGTCATAACGGCGGCAACCTCAGGCTCCTTACTGATCTTCTGGCTGGCTTCAACCGTTGCGAACAAATTTTTCTTTGAACGAGTAACCGACACCCTAGAGAAGGTCCGTGCGGTGTTCCATCAAAGCCCAATCCGGTGGCTCTTAATGATGCGCTTGATCCCCTTTTTCCCTTTTTGGCTAGTGAATATCATTCCCGCGTTACTACAAATGCGACAGCGTGATTATGTCTTTGCAACTGTATTAGGAATTATTCCCGGGACTGCAATATATGTCAGTGTTGGACGCGGTTTGGATACGATGCTTTCTCAGGGCCTGAGCCCTCAGTGGAGTATTACCGAGAACCCCGAGATCTGGGTACCAATGGTTTTGCTTGGCATATTCTTCGCCTTGTCCGCCCTGATTTCCAATCGTCAGAAGAAGGAGTTTCACGAATGTTAATTCGCCTAGTCACTTTAATCGGGTTGCTTTTCGTAGTGCAAGACTTGCAGGCGTCTGAGTGGGGTGACACCGAACGTCAGGCACGCGGCCAAACTGTCTATTTTTATGCCTGGGGTGGGTCACCCTCGATTAATCAATATATTGAGCGGTGGGCCGCAATTGTTAGGGAACGAAGTGATGTCACGGTGAATCATGTCAAAGTTGATGATATTTCTTTGGCTATACAGAGTGTCCAGACAGCCAAGCGTATTGGAAAGTCTGACCAGGGGTCGGTTGATGTCTTATGGATCAATGGTGAGAATTTCGCACGAATGAAGCGTGATGGGTTACTCGGTGAATCATTTGTTTCTGCTTTACCATCGGCTGAAAATATCAATCTCGATGATCCAACAATCGTCGCTGATTTTTCTGTTACCACTGACGGCCTCGAGGCACCGTGGGGTCGTGCCCGACTGGTTTTTATTTATGACCAGGGGCGGATGTCAAACCCTCCACGATCAATGCAGGAAATGTATGAGTATGCTAGAGAAAATCCCGGCCGCCTGACCTATCCGGAGCCTCCGAATTTTCACGGCACGACCTTTCTTAAGCAAGCGCTTTTCGAGACAACGCAACATATTGACTGGCTGTCTGGGCCCTATTCCAGTGAGCGATTTGATATAGCTACACGGCCTCTCTGGGACTTTCTGGATTCGTTGCATTCTCATCTGTGGCGCAGTGGACGAGAGTTTCCTGACTCTGCTGAAGTTATGATGGATCTGTTTTCTGATGGTTTGCTCGATATTGCGTTAAGCTTCAATCCCAATGACGCATCACAGCGAATCATTGATGGTCGGTTTGCATCATCGGTGAGGACCTATGTTCACGATGCGGGCACCATTGGTAACACCCACTTCCTCGCTATTCCCTTCAACGCAGCTGCGCGCGCCGGTGCATTAGTTTGGATAAATCTTCTGTTGAGTGCAGAGGCGCAAGCTGATAAAGCGTCACCATCAGTCTGGGGTGACCCCACCGTAATTGATGTTACGCGATTATCTGAGGACGACCGTGTGTTGTTTGAGTTGGTTGATATAGGGCCTGCGACTTTGACCAGTGAGGCGCTTGGCACGCCCCTTCCAGAACCTCACGCAAGCTGGGTTGAACCGTTGGAGGTAGCCTGGAAAGCACGATATTTTGGACAGACGCAGTGACTCCAGTTGAGCGACTTTTTGCGCTCATTCTCTTTCTACCTATCGCTGGACTTATAGATAATGCTTACGGGCGTTATTCAGGAATCAACTGGATTGACGGAGTTGATCGCCTGATGAGTGAGCCCGCATTTTTAGAGTCGATTTTGCTTTCGGTTTGGGTCGCTTTATCGTCACTTCTGATTTCCCTTTTTGTTGCATGTGCGGTTACACAGAAGGTAACGAATACGAATGATTCCCCGCTATGGCGAAGTCTATTACTAGCAATGCCTCATAGTGCTTTAGCGCTTGGATTATTGCTTGCTCTATCTGCTGGTGGTGTCGGCTGGCGGTGGTTGGCGCCCATTTTAGATTTCCCGGTGCATGCTCAATATCTCTTCCCCAGAGATAAGTGGGGTTTGGGAGCGATACTATCTTTGAGTATAAAGGAGAGTGCGTTTCTGACTGCGGTTGCAGTAGTTATCGCAAATCGGCTGCCATTACAAAGTTACCGTGCTATTGCTGCTCAGGCAGGTTTGACACCTTCTGAATGTCATCATCAATTGATCTGGCCGCAAATCCTGCGATCCTTGTGGCCAGCTGTTTTTGTTGTTTTCGTTTTCAGTTTAACCAATCTGGAAGTCAGCTTGATTTTGGGGCCTGATCAACCACAGTTGATAGGGGTTCGTTTATTCCAGCTGCTTATGGACCCAGATCCTTTAAATCGTCAGGCTGGTTCCATTGGCTTGATAATATTATTGGTGGTGCTTGGATTGATTTGGCTTGTATTCCAAATCCTAAATCGCTCACAGGTAAGTAATAAACGGTGGTCCTTGCCCGGTATTAATTTTGTGGCGCGGCTTTTCACTATGAGTTTTGCTGGTCTTATCTGTATGGCAGTGGTCAGTTTATTGATCTGGTCGGTGACTTTGCGATGGGACGTACTAGAGCCTTTGCCGATCATTTCTGTCCACGCTCTAACGTCGGTATTTTCCCTATTATCGCCGTTCGTGACGTCTTTGGTGATTGGATTCTCTACAAGCGTTATCGCCGTTTGTGTGGCGGTTGGAATACTTGAGTATTCTATCTCTCGAGGGCATAACCGATTACACTGGATCTGGTGGGCATACCTCTGGATGCCCGCTCTCCCATTGGCATCGGGCCTCCTTGCTTGGGTTTATTTTTTGGGCGGAAGTCCTGGCGTTTGGCCCGTGATCCTTGGGCATACGCTGATTGCACTGCCTTACGTCATGATTATTGTGGGCGAACCCTGGTTTGATCGCGATATCCGCCATGAAATGATCCTCAAGCAGTCGAGTATGTCGGTCTGTTTGAGGCTGTTTCGGGTTTGGGTTCCACGACATAGCCGACTGCTAGTTTTGGCTGGTGCGTTCGCGTTTGCCGTGAGCTGTGCTTTGTACACTCAGACGTTGTTACTGGGCGGGGGTCGTGTTGAGACACTCATGACCGAGCTGATAGTCACGGTGGGGAGTGAGCGAAGATCGTCTGCCTTGGCAGGATTGATTAATCTATTGTTACCATTTGTCGCCTTCGCCCTCGCGTTGTTAATTAATCAATCCTTGTGGAGGCATCGCGCTGGGATGCAAGGAGAGGGCTATGCTGATTCTCGATAACGTGTCAGTCAAGCGTGCCAATCGTCTCCTTTTTCAGCCGGTTTCCTGTGTTATCAAGCCGGGAGAGATATTGACTCTTCAGGGTGAATCAGGCCGTGGCAAGTCGACATTACTGCATGCACTTATTCACGAGGAACCACAAGTCGAGTTGGTTGGCCAGGTCACACTTGATGGTCAGTGCATGAATATGTCAGTTCGTTTGAGTGAGTGCGCACAAACAGTATTTCAGGATCCCATGCTTTTCTCACATTTGTCGGTTGGCGCAAACATCGCTCTCTCGATGCATCGATTACCTCGATCCGAACATGAGTACCGTATTAACGCATTGCTCAACCAGTTGGGTCTGGATGGTATGGCTAGGGAGGATCCATTTTGTTTATCAAGGGGTCAAATGATGCGTGTGGCTGTCGCTCGAGCCTTGGCGCCACACCCTCGCCTATTACTTTTGGACGAGCCCTTCAGTGCACTTGACACTGAGACTAGAGAACAAGTTAAGACAGCACTTTTTGGGCAGATAAAGAACGACCAGTCTTATGGCATTTTAGTCACTCATCATGTTGAAGATCGTCCACCTAAGGGGGAATGTGTATGCTTGATGCCTTCATTGTCAAACGTTTGAGGACCCCACTACGAGCCATGGTTGGGCCACTGGGATCAGTCGGCATCACTGCAACCCAACTCACGGCAATTGGAGCCTGTTTTGGTTTTTTGGCTGTGATTGCAATCACACTAGATGCTTTAAATGTTGCGGTTCTGTGTTTCTGTCTGAATCGATTACTAGATGGGCTCGATGGCGCATTGGCAAGGATTCAAGGACCTACTGAGCGAGGAGCATTTTTTGACATCACGTGTGATTTCCTGATTTACAGCGCAATACCTTTGGGATTTGCAATCCGGGACCCAAGCGTTGCTTTGGCGGCTTCTTTCCTCCTATTTAGCTTTGTCGGAACCGGTTCGACTTTTCTCGCGTTCTCCATTTTTGCAGCGCGACATGGTTTGCGAAATCGATCGCTGGAAGAAAAGTCCATCTACTATCTTCGAGGATTGACTGAGGGCTTTGAGACGACGGTGATTTTACTCTTGATGTGTCTGATTCCATCTTGGTTTGAGTGGCTCGCATGGATTTTCGGTACCCTATGTTTGTTGACCACGGTTTCACGCATTATTGAGGGAAATCGAGTATTGCGTGGCATTTCGACCCCGGAGCCTGATAGGCTTCCCGAAATTAATTAAGGAGTATGTATGAAATCATTGTTTCGGGGCGCTCTGATTGCGTCGTTGCTAGCGACTACAGCGCTCGCCAATGAACCCTCAACTGATTTAGAGAAACTGAGCTACAGTCTTGGTATTGTTCTGGGTGAGCGAATCCAGAACGATTTTGGCGATTTGGATCCAGCATTTGTGCTTGAGGGTTTGAAAGACTCGAAAGATCCAAATAGTTGGAAACTTGACCGGCCTGAGATTAATCAGGCCGTTCAAGACGCACAGGCAAAGGTTCGTTCAGAACAACAGAAACAGGTAAAGGCAGTGGCTGAAGCAAATCTTAAGTCAGGCGAGGCCTTCTTGGCTGATAATGCAAAGAAGGATGGGGTGACCGTTACGGCTTCGGGTCTCCAATACAAGATTTTGGAAGAGGGTTCTGGGGACGCTCCAAAAGTCACTGATACCGTCAAGGTGCATTACGAAGGTCGGTTGATTTCAGGCGACGTGTTCGACAGCTCCATAGCGCGAGGCGAACCTGTGAGTTTTCCGCTGAATGGCGTGATACCGGGCTGGTCGGAGGGGGTCCAGTTGATGAAGGTAGGATCGAAATTTGAGTTCACAATTCCTTCGGCTTTGGCTTATGGCCCCGCCGGGACAGGTCCAATCCCACCAAATTCAGTACTCGTCTTTGATGTTGAGTTATTGGAAATAAATCCGGCCAAGTGATTAGGGTTGATTGATATACGCCTCCAAGAAGGCATCGAATGAGCCTTCGTTGCTGGCGGTAATTTTTCCTTCTGATTGATGGCTCTGTTCCGCCTCTTTCTTCATTGTGACCAATGCATTAGGCGGAAGGTTAATTGTTTGCCAATTATCCTGGTGTTGTTGGGCGCGCGTTAACCCAAACTCCAAGTGGCCCTCGTTAAGCGCAGCATTCTCAATTTCTTCAGAAAGTAATGGATAGGTACCATCTAGTCTTAGTCGCGAATCTTCTAAAGCACCTGTGAAGCCATCGCTTTGAAATGCTTTGTTTAAGGATTCGGCTATTGGATCAAGTATTGCAAGGAACTGAATACCCGCTTCTTTGAAGGACGATCGCTCGTCGAAGCGTTGAGCAGAGCGGCGGCCAGCCCAGCTAGCGCGCGCATTAATTCCTTCGATGGCGATACGTTCTTCCGGGCTGTTGAAAGGGCTGTCTGCGAGTGCGGAGGCCGTCATCAATAGTGTTATCAGGGACGCCTCATACTCCGTGATACCGTTTGGGGCGAATGGATTTAGATCTATGGCGCGCACCTCGAGATACTCAATTCCGCGATTGATGAGGGCTCGAACTGGACGCTCACCTGTTTGTTGAATACGCTTGGGTCGAATACTTGAGTAATATTCATTCTCAATTTGTAGAACAGCGACATTAAGTTGTTTGAATCCGATTTTATCTTTGAGCCCCAAGCCCTCGTAGGTTGGCCATGGGCGATGCACTGCCTCAGAGAGGGTATTGCAGTATGCATCTAGCTGGTTGAAGCAAATATTAATGGATTCCTGTGCCGCCGATTGGTACCCGAGATCGCTCATACGAAGGCTTGTTGCTCCCTCGGCGAGACGCGTTCGACCGGAAATCCGAAACCGGTCGGTGGCTAGTAAACGGAAGCTTTCGTCGACGGAAGGGCTGGATCCGGTCAAGAGCATGATTAACCACTGAATTCGCCTGAAGTTACGAATCGTCCGGAGGTAACCGGTATCGCGAATGGTACGGATGTCAGGCTCACCCGGATGCGTACCCAAGCTTGCTTTCCATCGCCAAAAATCATCGCTAAAGGATAGATTAAAGTGCACTCCCGCGATTGTTTGCATTTGTCGCCCATAGCGAAAGCCAAGTCCGCGCCGATATACGGTTTTGAGTCGGCCAATGTGCGACTCTCCATAGTAGGCTAGTGGTATGTCAGCATCTGACTCTGGTAAGACGCAAGGCATAGACAGCGGCCAAATTCGCTCATTTTCTAGTACAGAGCTTGCGAATGTTTGCAGTTGCTCGAGTTGGCTGATCGCTGCTTGTGGTGAGCTGTGTGTACCGGTGACAAATTCTAGCAGGGCCTCAGAGTAGTCGGTTGTGATATGTGGATGCGTTAACGCGGATCCCAATGCCTTTGGATGCGGGGTCTGAGCTAGCTCCCCGGTCTTGGCGTTGACCCTTAATCCCTCCTTTTCGACGCCGAATCGCATTCCCGAAAGATGGTGGCAAAGTACTTCAAGATTCGCCGGCTGAAACACGCGTGAAGGGATAGAGGGTAATTTTAGTTGCACTGGATCTCCAACGCTCTGAGCCACCGTTCTGGATCACTGGTTCGTTGCAGTTCATCAGCAATTAGGCTGATCAACTTTGATAAATTGGATTGAAAATCACTACAGTCTGGCCAACGGTCCTCAGGATTCCAGGCGGCAGCGGTATCGGATTTCTCGGCAGGTATTGACAGTCCAAGTGAGCCGAGGGGTCGCCAATCAGCACAATGATGCATGCTGTCTATCACCGTGCTTTCCTCTGATTTGGACAGTGGGCTACCTTGGCCTGTTTGTCCACCATGCCAGCCTGCATTCACGAGGAAGCACCGTGTCTCGTATTTCTCCAATAAATTTTCCAAAATATGCGCATAGTCGTAGAGATTCCTTGGCAGTAGTGCGTCCATAAATCCTGGCGTGAAACGAATATCAGTCTCTGGTCGCAGCTCCTCTAGCGGTCCAAGATGATTTCCATAACCCAGCATAAACCAGGCTAAGCATTGCTCATGCGAAATTTTTGCCAGTGGGGGCAGAACACCCAAAGGATCGGTGGTAAGAATAACAAGTCGGGTAGGTCCATCTGTGTGTGCCTCGGAGGTCGCGTCTAGTAGCCCTAGCGGCACGATCAAGTGTGCTGGAGTTATTGTGCTCAAATCGTTGTCTGGGTCATCGAGTATTGGGTTACGCTTATTTGTAAGGGTCAGATTTTCGGCAATGGTCCCGAATTGAAGGGCTTTATCGAGGCTAACGGGTAAATTACGATTAAGGTGCAGACGGCAACCATCTGCCAGACGGTGCAGGCCATTGTTTGACCATGATAGAGCGCGGTCACCAACGAGCTGACCGCAACGCAGTGCCCATGTGCTCTTTTGTGTACCTGCTGGACCCAAGAAAAGTGTAATTTCTCTGTTGTTTTGCGCTGCTGCTCCGTGTAAGGGTAAGGCATCTTTCTCTGGAAGAAGTAAGCCTAGGAGAGTCATAAGTGTTCGTCGCATTTCTCCGGTTGTGAGGACACCGCCCATCAGGATCTGACGTTTGCCGACATGGATTAAAATGACCCCACCACCGTGCCTTAAAATCTCGGCATCACCGAAACTGGAAAGTGGAGTCCAAATTAACTTCCACACCGGTTTTTCACGTGGATTAAATTCACTAGGACAGTGACATAAATGGTGACAGCTTAACGCGTGCCATGCTTTAAATGTCGTGATCTCAAGGGGTACTGCGATGTCGGAATCGACACCCATATGGGCTCGAACACGGTATCTGGAACGCTCGGCTACGTCGTCTTTAACGCACTCCCAGATCGATTTAAATACCCCACTGTCTAATAAATGAAACTGTGCATCAGCACGAATTACATCACTTACTGAAGGCTCATTGACAATAAACCTTTGCACTTCAGTGTTGCGTTTAGGTGAAACTACCAGGGCGCCTTTTGCAGATAGCTGACCCTCATTGAGCGCCAGCGCGTGTTCGATTAATTCGGAAACGGTGAGATCGTCGTACCGACTAGACTCATCAGCTTTCATTGTAATGTGTCAGACCCCGGTGGCTGATCAGATAGCAGCCATTCTAAGTCAGCATGGTCATATTGGTATACCTGCCCGCAAAAATGACAGTCAACTTGTAGTGACGGTCGCTTCAAAAACAATTGCTTTACCTCTTTTTCGCCAAGTGCACGAATGGCACGAGCAGAGCGCTCGCGAGAGCATGAGCAGCCAAAATGGATTTCCCATGGATCAAGACCTCGGGGATTGAGCTCATGAAACAATTTATAAATTAAGAGGGGGCCAGCTTCAGAAGAAAGTTCTTTCTTAGTGATCGTATCCGCAAGTGTTGCCAGAGTTTGCCAATTTGAGTCTTCTAAAAATGCTCGGCCGCCCTCCTCTGGGACGCGTTGGATCAACAGACCACCAACACTTTTCTCCCCACTTGATAACCAAAGTTTAGTATCTAGCTGTTCGGAATTTTCAAAGTAGTGATTTATGCACTCTTCAATTGAATCAGATTCTAATGGGACAATGCCCTGATAGCGTTCGCCCTGTTTTGGATCGATTGTGACCGCTAAGTAACCCGTCCCCAAAAGTTCTCGAAAGCTCGCCGTTTCAGTAAGATTGTCCCACTGCGCTGTGCTTCGAATCCTGCCTTCAGAGGAGCATTCAGCCACCATCATGGTGACTGGGCCGGATCCCTTAATCTGAACAATTATCTCGCCGTCGAACTTAAGCATATGTGATAGCACGCAGGTGGCGGCAACAAGTTCCTCACATAAAGACTTTAAGATGCCGGGCATGTTTTGATGATCAAGCATCTCATCCTTGGTTCTACCGAGCCTGACTGTTATTAAACGTGCGTCGGGCGCATCATCGCAAAGGTAACGACGAACGGCATTCTGGTCTGTTACCAAATCAGTCATTGGATGTTCCTTTCAGCTTTGTCATTTGACGCCGTTCTTTTTTGTTTGGACGATGGTCTGCCGGCTGAAACCCTGCACGAGAATATCTAAAGAGATCACGCTCAGCTTCTCGCTTCTTAATTGACTCTGAAGTTTCTTGGTATAAAAGTTGGGCCTCGACGGCGGGTCTACGATCCTCCCGCACGTCGAGTACGTTTATCACCATGCTTGATTGCCCTCTTGATATTTCGATCTCCAGTCCCGGGACCACCAACTTTGAGGGCTTAGCTTTGACGCCATCAAGATGAATTTTGCCACCATCGATGGCATCACGGGCCAGCCCTCGTGTTTTAAAAAATCGAGCCGCCCAAAGCCACTTATCGAGCCTTACACCACTCATGGTTTCACCATCATTTCGAGCCCCGGAATTAGAACATCAAAATCATCGATCCCTTGCTTCCATTTGGCCCTCGGCGGTTCAGAAAGATTTGGGTGTCTAATTTCAACAACTTCACGAATGCCTGCATGGTCTGCTGCCTCTAATACTCTTGGCGAATCATCCATGAATACAGCACGGGCTGGATCAATCGCGTACTCATCGAATAGCGCCTTCCAAAAATCAGGGTGCTCTTTTGCGACACCGTACTGATGGCTTGAAACGATCCCGTCAACCATCGCCGCGAGCGGTACTTCATCGAGTTTCAACTGGATAACGTCAGGGTGCGCATTAGTTGCGATTAGCGTGCGTATGGGCAGGGGTTTTAATGCATCGAGAAACTGCTGAGCATGTGGCCTGAATCTGATTAGGTGCGAAAGCCGCTTCTTAGCTTCGATAATATCTATGCCAAAAAAAGACGCCCAGTATGTTGTGCAATACCAGACGAGGGTGCCCTCGTGTTTTTGCAGTTCTCGGTGAAATCGTTCACGAATCTTATGTTCGGGCTCTCCCGTCAAATTGGAAACAAGGGCATGTACGTTTTTTAGCCAAAACGTTGCATCATAATGAAGGTCTAAAAGTGTCCCATCCATATCGAGTAACACGTCATCAATCGTCTGCCAATCAACGTCAAAGGGCATGGGGTGCCTCAATTGGTAGCTTGAAGAGTTGAATAACAGTTTGATAAATTTTCGCGATGTCATCCAGACCTGCATAACGACCGCTTGGACCACCATGACCAGCGTTAAGTTCGGTATATAATAAAAAAGGTCCACCAAGACCCAGAGCTTGAAGACGGTGTATCCAGCGGGCTGGCTCCCAATAAGTTACCCGTGGATCCGTCAAACCGGCCGTTGCAAAAATGCATGGATACGGCCTCTTATCAACCATTTGTGTTGGTGAAAAATGACTTAAACGACGTTTTGCGTCTTCAGATTCGATCGGATTCCCCCACTCGGGCCATTCCGGAGGTGTCAGTGGTAGATCTGCGTCAAGCATGGTTTTAAGTACATCTACAAATGGAACATCTGCTATTACCCCTCTGAACAATTCAGGTCGACGCATGGCTGTTGCACCAACCAGCAGGCCGCCTGCACTACCGCCGTGTATGATGATTCGTCCCGCAGACGTATAACCATCTCGAATGAGTGATTCTGCTGCGCCCACAAAATCATCGAATGATTTGTCTTTGTCAGCCATTCGCCCAGACCTGTACCACTGATATCCCTTTTCCATACCTCCTCGAACATGCGCGGTTGCGTGTATGACTCCCCGCGTTAGTAGTATTCTGCGAGTCGCACTGAAGCATGGAGTCAGGCTCATCCCATAGGCTCCGTATCCCGTCAATAATACTGGGCTTTCGTGGTTTGGGACCACGTCTTTATGGTGGACGATGGTCAATGGTACTAGTTGTCCATCTCCTGATACCCCGTAATGTCTTTTGACAATATAATTTGCGGAATCGTGACCGTTTGGCGGTACTGAAATTTTGAGCTGTCTGGATTTGCCAGAGCGAAGATCGATCTCTGTCAATTCCGTCGGTGAGGCAGGTGTAGAAATCCGCATACGAATCGTTTCACGGTCAAACCCGGGTAACGGATCTAGATGCACGTCGTGGATAGATGTTTGAAGATTGAGCTCTTGCCGAATCCTGAACGTTATCGGGTCCGGCTCAGCAATTAGATAGCGACCACACCCTTCCTCTGAGTACTCGATGATCCAGTGATTTTTGAGCACCTCGTAGTCGCTGAATACGGATCCTTCGGTCGGTACCCACAATGTCGTCCATAAGTCTGGGTTGCTGGGTCTTGAAATATTCGGAGTTGGCGCCCTATAGAGAGCAAAATCCTCATGTTCATGGTTGCCGCGGATGATCAGATAAGAATTGACCTCCTCTAGTTCATACTCTAGTCCCTCGATCCAATCGGTAACTGGAAGCGGTGTCAAATCAGTGAGTGTCGCATCCAAAAGAAAACTCTGATTTGTCTGGTGATCGTGGATATTGATCGTGATCCATTTCTCAGAGCTTGTTTTACCAAGACCAATGAACCGGCCAGAATGTTCTAGGTTGAAGACTAATTTATCGTCGTTCTGGGCGCTTCCGATTTCATGACACCAAACCGAACTCGGTCGTTGATTCTCGTCGAGACGAGTATAGAGAATTTTGGTGCTCTCAGTATTCCACTCAAAATCTCCTCGGCAGTCATTGAGGGAATCTTCCAGTTGTTCCTGCGATCCTGATTGAAATATCGTTAGCGTGTACCGTTCAGAGCCCTGCCGGTCTTCAGTCACTGCGAAAAATTGATGATCAGGGGAATGATCTGCGGCCCCTATATCGTAGTAGGGATGATTTGCTGCCCGCATATCACCAGAGAGAAGGACCTCAGACTTTTCGGATTGATGTTGCCTCAGGAAATCAGGATGCTCAGCACCTACAACAAATCGTTGCCAATAGGAAAAAACTCCGTCGCTGATCGGTACTGAGTCGTCGCGGTCCCGGATCGTTGCCTTTAACTCATCAATGATCCATTTTCGTGATTCTGTTCCTCCAAGCCATTCCTCAGTCTTATGGTTTTGTGTTTCGAGGTAGTGTCTGATGTTCTCTGGAAGACGGTCGGGATATTCGAGAACTTCCTGCCAATTGGAGGCTTTCAGCCAGCTGTTGTCATTCGTTGGGATCTGCATACGCCTAGTGTACGCTAGACGACATACGTTGTGAGGTCTTATGGCAGTCGCTGATTGGTTCCGTATAGTACTTCTATCCCTCGTCTGGGGAGGATCGTTTTTCTTTATCGAGGTGATGCTCGAGGCGATGCCACCTATGACGAGCGTGCTTGGTCGATTAATGGTTGGCCTGATTGGATTGTTAATCCTTTTAAAGATCCTTGGCTATCGCCTAGGAACACTCACGGAACAGTGGCAGCCCTTTGCATTCATTGGCCTTATTAACAACGCGATTCCATTCACTTTAATTGGTTTTGGGCAAACTGAAATTACGGGGTCACTCGCCTCAATCATCAACGCGACTACTCCGATCATGACAGCGTTAGTGGCTCACCGACTAACCACAGACGAGCGGTTATCATTCAATAAAATATTGGGAATTGGCTTTGGATTCAGTGGTGTCCTCGTGCTATTTGGTCCGGCTGCGATTCAGGGTGGGGCATCTCTGTTGGGAATGACCGCTGGTCTTACCGCGACAATTTGCTATGCCTTTGGCTCTGTGTACTCCAAGCGCTTAAAAGAAAACGCCCCACTTATTAACGCAACAGGCCAGGTACTGTTCGGGACTTGTTGGATGATTCCCATGGTCATGATCATTGATCGGCCCTGGACAATACCAATGCCCGGTCTTGCGCCCTGGCTTGCGGTCTTTGCAATCGGCCTTCTATCAACGACACTCGCGTTCTACATCTACTTCCGGGTGCTAAAAACGGCAGGCGCCAATAATGTGGTTTTAGTTACATTTTTAGTACCCGTAAGCGCGTCGGGGCTTGGCATTATCTTTTTGGAAGAGGTCCTTGCCCTGCAACATGTCATTGCTTATCTGTTGATTGTATCTGGGCTTGCGACAATTGACGGAAGGATAGTTGCAAAACTGGGCGAATTAATACTAAAGTCGCAATAGAAGGGTGAAGAGTCGTTAGACGGAGTTTTGATGAAAAAAGCACTCGCAATAGTATCGCTTATCTTGTCAGGATGGGTCTCCGCTGAGACTGAAAAAGCCACCTTTGGCGGTGGATGCTTCTGGTGTCTGGAGCCATCCTTTGAATCAATTCACGGGGTAAGTTCAGTTGTCGCAGGCTATACCGGGGGCTCGATTCCGAACCCAACATATGCCCAAGTAATATCAGGGAAAACCGGTCATATTGAGGTAGTGGAGATAACCTACGACCCCCGTATCGTCGATTATCAGACGTTGCTTGATACTTACTGGAAACAGGTAGACCCGACTGATCCGGGTGGCCAGTTCGTCGATCGAGGGCCTCAGTATCGGTCTGTAATTTTTACGCACACCGATGAGCAAATGTCACTCGCACTTGAATCCAGGAGTCGTCTGCAAGACGCGATGATTTTTGATGCGCCGATTGTGACAGAAATTTTATCTGCACCAACTTTCTATGCGGCAGAGAATTATCATCAGGATTACTACAAAACCAACGCACTGCAGTACAAATTTTATCGATACCGCTCGGGCCGGGATCAGTTTTTAGAACGCGCTTGGGCAAATCAGGCTGACTTTTTGTTGTTTGACAAGGTTAATCTCAGAAAAAGCGCGTATCGGAAGCCAAGTGTGCTGGAAATCAGATCCCGATTGACACCCTTGCAGTATGAGGTGACACAGGAAGATGGCACTGAACCGCCCTTTCAGAACGCCTATTGGAATCAGAAAGCCGACGGCATTTATGTCGATGTAGTTTCCGGAGAGCCACTTTTTAGTTCGCTTCATAAGTACGACTCAGGTACGGGTTGGCCGTCCTTTTGGAAGCCGTTGGAGTCTAGCCACATTGTAGAGCGTGACGACAACAAGCTCTGGATGACGCGTGTTGAGGTACGCTCCAAGTTTGGTGACTCGCATCTTGGGCATGTGTTTCCTGACGGTCCAAAGCCAACCGGGTTGAGGTACTGCATAAACTCGGCAGCTTTACGATTTGTCGCGGTAGATGACCTGAAAAAAGCTGGCTACGGAAAATATTTGGAAGATTTTTCAACGGTTCATAATTGAAAAATAGCCAGCCGCCACCAGCTTCGTTGAGAGAATTAGAGGCGCGAAATATGATAATACAAATCGGCTGGCGCGGAGAGACCGTCGACGTAAAGGGAAATCTTCCACCAGTAGGCGAGCAGGCACCTGACTTTGTTCTTACTGCGAACGACCTCACTGAGATAACGTTGAGTGATTTCGGGGGCCAAAATCTTGTGTTGAATATATTTCCGTCTATCGATACCCCGACTTGCGCCAGAAGTACTCGCAGATTTAATGAAGAGTTGGCAAACCTTGAAAATACAGCGGTTCTGTGTGTTAGTGCCGACCTACCATATGCGCAAAAGCGGTTCTGCGGAGCAGAGGGCCTCGATCGAGTGGTCACTGCTTCTTCGTTCAGGTCGTCTTTTTCAGACGACTACGGCGTAACCGTCCTGACAGGAATTCGACGTGGGTTAACCGCTCGGGCCGTTATCGTCATTGATGCGAGCGGGATGGTTAAGCACGTCGATTTAGTGCAAGAGGTGTCAACTGAGCCGGACTACCAAGCGGCGCTGTCCATGTTATAGTTATTTGAGCAACGAGGCGATGGTTTTGCGAGTCTCCTCAGTAGCTTCTTCGGCCTCCTGCGTCAACTGGTCATAAACAGCTATAACAGTGGTTGCTATCTCGGTAAGTTCGCTTCCCCCCCCAGACTGTCCGCCAGTTTGCGTTACCAAGACTGGTCCACTGAGCGACTCATTTAGCTCTCGAATCAAAAGCCAAGCTTTACGGTACGACATGTTGATAGACTTCGCGGCTCGCGATAGAGAATGTTCTCTTTGAATCGCCT
>MDTB01066658.1_pt1 | contig 32263 bp, 19 predicted proteins | sample 811161 | NCBI WGS metagenome assembly MDTB01 (sample SAMN05326650, study PRJNA326480) | marine metagenome | isolation source: seawater | place: Mediterranean Sea | collected 2009 | reverse complement strand
TACAGATGATGGAAGTTGTATTGATATTTTACCTGGATGTACTGATTCTGATGCATTTAATTTTAATGAAAATGCTAATACAGATGATGGAAGTTGTATAATTTCCTCTTGTATTTCACCTGATTCATGGGATTTTGTCGTTACTGGGACTAACCATACTATAATAATTCCTGAGAATACTCAAATTATTATCAATAACGAAATAATTACAAATAATTTACTTATTGGTGGATTTTATACAAATAATCAAAACGAACTTCAATGTGCAGGATATACTCATTATATTGGGGAAACGACTCAAATTGCATTGTTTGGAAATGATGTAACAACTGATCAAATTGATGGTTTTCAAGAATCAGATGAATTCGTATGGATTGCATATGATTGTCAACTTGAAAGTTTAAATAATATAAATATTACATTTTATAATGGACCAAGTACTTATGTTGGTAATGGAATTTCATATGTAAACTCAATTTTTTCATCATATAGTCAAAATTTATCTATTTTGGAAGGATGGAATATGATTTCTACATATATATCAACAGAAAATAACCAAATAAATGAGGTATTTAGTCCAATTAACAGTGAAATTATAATTATCAAAAATTATCTCGGATTAGCTTATTTACCAAATATCCCATTTAATGGGATAGGTAATTTAGATATTGGACAAGGTTATCAAATTAAAATGAATTCTGATGTAAATTTAACTTTAAACGGTAATATAATTGAACCTGAGAATAATCCGATAACTCTTGTTTCTGGATGGAATATGGTAGCTTATCTTCACGATTATCCACAATCACTATTAAATGTTTTCAATGATTTAGTTGAAAATAATCAACTAATAATTGTAAAAAACTGGAATGGTTTGGTCTATATTCCTGAGATTAATTTTAATGCAATAGGTAATATGAAACCAGGCAAAGGATATCAATTAAAAGTGACAGAATCCACTATTCTTCAATACTAAATCAAAGTAATGTATTTCTAATTCAATATTTATCAGATAGTTTAGTCAAATATATCCCTAAATACATTCCACCTATTATAAATATTAACGCATAATCCTTAATAAATGTGAATTCAGTAAATTCATTTATTCCTATTAGGATAATTGCAACAATTATGATTCCAATTGCTGGCAAAAATTTATTATTCATTTTTTCTCAGTAAGTTTTAAAAGAATCCATAAATTTTTAATTTAAGAATATTCTATAAATGAAGTGCTATTCCATTGGAATAATGAAAAATTAAAAATATAATCAAGATCTTTTTCATTCTAATAAATATAATAAATTATTTTTAGCATATTCTCCTCTTGAAGTTCAACTATTTGAATACCACATTTATACCGTATTTAAATATGAGTTTATCTAGATTAATTATTTATATATTTTTTTTAACAATGATTATGATATTGTATCTATATTATTTAGTAATATAAAAACAAAACGGGAAACTATCTTTAGATAATATCCCGTTAAGTACCTAGGGCGGGACTTGAACCCGCACGGACATTACTGTCCATTGGATTTTAAGTCCAACGTGTCTACCAATTCCACCACCTAGGCTTAAGAATCCATTTGAGCGAGTGAAGGGATTTGAACCCTCGACCCTCACCTTGGCAAGGTGATGCTCTACCCCTGAGCTACACTCGCAATAAAACTATAATTTCAATTACAAATATAAACACTTTTTTTATAGGGTATTAAAATTATTAATATAATATTAAAACTATTTACCTATCATATTTTTAATTTGATTTAATTTTATTAAAGCTTCTACCGGTGTTAAACTATTTATGTCAATATTACTTAATTCATCTTTAATTTGCGCTAAAACTGGATCATCTAAATTAAAAAAACTCAATTGCATATCGTTATTTATTTGAGAATTATCATTATGAATAATTTTTTCATTATCAAATTCTAAACTTTTTAATATTTTCTTTGCTGAGCTAATTATTGACAAAGGCATACCAGCTAATTTAGCAACATGAATTCCAAAACTGTGCTCTGATCCACCTTTTTTTAATTTCCTTAAAAATATAATCTCTTTATTTATCTCTTTGACAGAAACATTATAATTTTTTATTCTTTGGAAAGATTTAGTCATTTCATTTAACTCATGGTAATGAGTAGCAAAAAGAGTTTTAGCTTTTGATTTATTCTCATGAATATATTCAGCAATCGCCCAAGCAATTGATATTCCATCAAAAGTACTTGTTCCTCTACCAATCTCATCAAGTAAGATTAGACTCCTAGATGAGATATTATTTATTATACTAGCAGACTCATTCATTTCAACCATAAAAGTTGATTCACCAGAAGAAATATTATCAGATGCTCCTACTCTAGTAAATATTTTATCGACAATTCCAATGTAAGCACTTTTAGCTGGGACATAACTTCCCATTTGAGCCATTATAATTATTAATGCAGTTTGTCTTAATAATGCTGATTTACCAGACATATTAGGGCCTGTTATCATTAATATTTGTTGGGTTTTATTATCAAGAAAAATATCATTTGCAATATACGATTGTTCATCCTTTAATTCTTTTTCAATAACTGGATGTCGACCATCTTTGATGTCAATATCAAATCCAGAATTTAAATTAGGTTTAGTGTAGCCATTTTGATGTGATGAAATTGAAAAAGATAATACTAAATCTAACTCAGATATAAATTTTGAATTACACTGAATTAAATTAATAAATTTTGAAATTTTATAAATTAATTCATTAAATAATCTCTTTTCCTCATTTAAAATTTTATCATTAGCTTCTAAAATTTTTGTCTCAAGGTCTTTCAATTCAGGAGTAACATATCTTTCTGCACTAACAAGCGTTTGCTTTCTTATCCACGACTCTGGAACTTTGTTTTTATGAGTATTTCTTACTTCAATATAATAACCAAAAACATTATTAAATGATATTTTTAGAGATTGAATTCCAGTATTATCTATTTCTCTTTGTCTAATTTTTTTAAGGTACTCGTTAGCCTTACCAGAAATACTTCTATATTCATCTAATTCATTTGACACTCCCTCTGAAATAACATTACCTTTTAATAAATTAATAGGTGGGTTTTCATTCAAATAATTATCTATCATATTAATAACTTCATCACATGAATTAATTTTTCTGACAAATGTGATTATCTCTTTATTTTTTATGGTACCTAATAATAACTTAATTGATTTGATCGATTTTAAAGATACTTTTAAATTAAACACTTCCCTAGGATTAATCCTTAATGTGGCTAATTTTGATAATAATCTTTCAATATCTCCAATCTTACTAATAAAACTTTTTAAATCATTGGAAATTAAATCTTCTTTATTAAAAAAATCAACTAGTTTTAATCTTGAATTAATAAAACCAATATCATTTGAAGGCATAATTATTGCTCTTTTTAGAGCCCTGTAACCCATTGGAGAGGAAGTATTATCTAAAATATCAAGAAGAGATTTTCCTTTTTCACTATTAGGCTGAATCAATTCTAGATTTCTTATGGTAAAATGATCCATCCAAATATAATTTTCTTCAATTATCCTTTGAATACTAGATATATGTGATAAACGATTATGTCTAGTTTCTTTTAAATAGTGAATAATTGCTCCTGAAGCTACAATACCAGAATGTAAATTATCAATTCCATAACCTTTAAGTGATTTTGTTTCAAAATGATTTAATAGTAATTCGTAACAGTATGAAAAATCAAATATCCAGTTGTCAAGTTTATAAGTATAATAATTTTCTACTTTTAAATCCTCAATTTTTTTAGTTTGAGCTTTGGAAAAAAGTATTTCAGAGGGAGAGAAACTTTGAATTAACTTTTTAATATAATTAAAATCTCCCTCTGCTAAGTAAAATTCTCCTGTAGAGATATCTAATAGGGAAATTCCAAAATTTTTGTCCTTCTTAAAATATATTGATGACAAAAAATTATTTGATTTATTTTCTATGATATTGTTGTTAAATGAAACTCCAGGGGTTACTAATTCTGTAACTCCTCTTTTAACAAGTTTTTTTGTAAATTTAGCGTCTTCTAATTGTTCACAAATTGCTACTCTACAACCTTTTTTAACTAGTTTAGGCAAATAGTTATCTAGAGAATGAAAAGGGAAACCAGCTAACTCAACTTTTGAACTCCCATTTGATCTATTAGTTAATACTATACCTAAAATTTTTGAAGCTCTTATTGCATCATCTCCGAAGGTTTCATAAAAATCTCCTACTCTAAATAAAATTAAAGAATCAGGGTATTCATTTTTAACTTTATTATACTGATCCATTAAAGGAGTATTTTTATTTTTCTTAGACAATGTTATTTATATTATAAATTTTATAATAATTTTGATTTAAATACTAATATATTAATTCTTTGATAATTTAAAATGAGGAAATTAAAAAATAGTGAATTAAATAGATTATCAGTTAGTGAATTTAAAAAAATTGAAAAGCAACCCATAATTTTAGTATTAGATAATATTAGAAGTTTAAATAATATTGGTTCAATTTTTAGAACATGTGATGCTTTTTTGATTGAAAAAATTTTTTTATGTGGAATTACAGCGTGTCCTCCAAACCCAGATATAAATAAAACTGCATTAGGAGCATCAAAATCTGTTGATTGGGAATATTTTGAATCTTCATTAGAGTGTTTAAAGAAACTTATTTCTGAAAAATATTCACCAATAGCTATAGAACAAACTGAAAGTAGTATTAAACTTAATGACTATAAGTTTGAAAAGAAAAAAAAAGTGGCTTTTGTATTCGGAAATGAAATTGCTGGTATTCAACAAAATGTGATTGACATCTGTAAAGAATGTATAGAAATTCCCCAAATGGGAACAAAACACTCATTAAATATATCAGTTAGCGTAGGTATAATTTTATGGAAAGCTGTAGAGTAAATAAAGGGGGAATAATTATACCCCCTTTATGAAATATATTTTATTGAATTACAAATTCTACTCTTCTATTCATTCTGTTGAGAGAATTTGAGATGACTTGACCATCAGAAGACTTTTGAGTCATTTTAACAGATTCGTTAGCAAGCGGAGATTCTTCACCTTTAGACTCTGGTGTTAATCTTGATTTATCAATATTAAAAACGGTATTAAGTATTTCTATAACTGCATTTGCTCTATTCATAGCTACTTTCATATTGTTTGAATTATTACCAACTGAATCAGCGTATCCAATAACTTTTAACTTGTAGTTTAAATTTGCTTGTAAAAGTGCAGCAACAGCTGCTAATCTTTCGTAATTAGCATAAGACACTTTTGTTGAATTAAAATCAAAATAAATTGCAGGCATGAACGCTCCCTTGGCTCCTCTTATTTCTTTACCCTGGAAGTTAACTGTAACTCCTGATGGAGTATTTGGTTCAATATCAACTGAATTGGGCACTCCATCCTTGTCAGAATCTAATTCTCTACCATTTGCATCTACTTGAACTCCTCTTGGAGTAAATGGATCATCATCTTGAAAATCAGACACACCATCCATATCTACATCTAAGGCAACACCCTTACCATCAACAACTACACCCTTTGGAGTGTTATTATCAGCATCAAAAGAGTCTGAAACTCCATCACCATCAGTATCCGCAGAAAGACCCTCTATTTTAGTTTTTACGGATGCTAAATCATTTGATAAAGCGTCTAATGGGTTGTTCCACTCAACAGAAGATTCTTTTTTTGTAAATCTATAATTCAAACTTATTCCAAAATTTAAATGAGAAGCAAGATCGTCTCCACTTAAGGGAGTTGTACCTAACATAGACGAAATATCAAGATCTATTTTCTCTGATACAGCCAATTTAACTCCTGCACCAAAATTTGGAATTACAGCGGAACCATCATCATCAAATGTCATTAAACTGGTTCCAAATCCTGCATAAATCTTAGATTTGTCAGAATTTCCAATTGTTAAGTTAGATAAATTTAAAAGACCTCTTATATAGAGAGCATCAAATGGTAAATCAACAGTTTCATTTGATAAAGTTGATGATACATAACCTAATTGAAGTCCGATAACTGAAGTTAATTGTTTTGAGTAGTTAAAACCAGCTGAAACACCTATATCAGATCCATCTGAAATAAACATAAAAGCACCGGAATTAAGACCTACAGAAGCATCTTTTAAAAAAAATTTTCCTAAACCAGTATCTTGTGAATAGGAATTTAATGTTATTAAACATGTAGCTAAAAAAAGTTTGATTATTTTGTTCATTATTTTGCTTTTAAAAATAGTTTAGGTTTATAATTTTTTACAAATATAAAAAATGCTTTTAATTATAACGAAATATTATGAATTCCTTTCGAATAACTTTTATTTAGATACGTAAGAATTTTTTTAAAAATTGGTTTTTGGTCAATAAAATCAATATTTGTTACATCAAAACATAAAATTGGAAATTTATTTTTTTCTAACTCCAATAACTTTTCGTAACCAATATTAACTTTTTCTAAATATTGTCTACTAATTTTTTTTTCGAAAAACCTATCTCTTTGTCTTATTTGTTTGGAAATTTTATTAATATCGGAACTCAAAAATATCATTAAATCAGGTTCTTTTATTAGTCTATCAAATTGATCAAATATAACTTTAAAAAGTTTAAATTCACTTTTAGATAAATTTATTTCTGCAAAGAGTAATGATTTAGAAAATAAAAAATCAGAAATAATATTATTATTTATTTTGTTATGAAGATTGATTAATTGCTTATATCTTTCTACCAGAAAATAACTTTCCATTTCAAAAATATTTGATTTATCATCATTGTAAAAATCAGCTAAAAAAGGGTTATTTTTAAAATTTTCATACAATTTATGATACTTAAACTCTTTGTAAAATAAATCTACAAATGAAGTTTTACCAACTCCTATATTTCCCTCAACTACAATGTATTGATAATTTTCCATAATAATTTACTTTTGAAATATCTTTACAATTTTCATATAACTTCTCTATAGTTATATTTTCAATTTCATGAACCCAATTTGGTATAATATCTAATAAAGTCGTCAGTACAAATTTTCTTATGCTAATCCTAGGATGAGGAACTATTAAATATTGAGTATTAATTTTATGACCTTTAATTAATAGAATATCAATATCAATTATTCTAGCTTCATATTTGTCAATTTTTGTCCTATTTCTTCCATATTTAAGTTCAATTTTAATGAATTTTTCCAGTAATTGCTTGGGTTTTAAATTAGTTTCTATCATCAATGCACAATTTAGATATTTTGAATCAATATATCCCCAAGATTCAGTTTCGTATAAATTTGATATCTTTTTTAAATTTGATATCTTTTTTATCTCTAAAATAGTTGAATGGATATTATCAAATCTATTACCTAAATTAGAACCCAAACCAATAATTACCTCATACATTTTCTAACTTACAGCTCTTAATTTATTTAAATTATTAATTGATAACTTTTCTTTAACAAACTCAATAGTCACCTTGAAATTTCTTTTATCAGAGGAAGGAGATGAATACATTAAATCCAATAAAATGGTTTCACAAATTGACCGAAGACCTCTGGCACCCAAATTAAATTTTTCAGCCTTATCAGCAATAAATTCTATTACTTCATCTTCTATATTTAAAATTTTATCATCCATTTCAAAAATTTTCTTATACTGTTTAATGATTGAATTTTTAGGTTCAGTCAAAATTTTCACTAAAGCATCTTTATCTAAAGAATCTAAAGAACATAGAATGGGAAGTCTTCCAACTAATTCAGGTATTAATCCATATGATTTTATATCGATTGATGATACAAAATTTAAAACTTGATCATCTTTAAAATAATTATTTGAGGAATTTCCAAATCCAATAATACTTGTATTAACTCTGCTCTTTATTATTCTTTCAATTCCATCAAATGCACCTCCACATATAAATAAAATATCTTTAGTATTTAACTTTATATATTTTTGATCTGGATGTTTACGACCGCCTTGTGGTGGGACATTCACTATTGTTCCCTCTAATAATTTAAGTAGACCTTGTTGGACTCCTTCTCCAGAAACATCTCTAGTTATTGAAGGGTTGTCATTTTTTCTAGCAATTTTATCAATTTCATCAATAAAAATTATTCCTCTTTCAGCTAATTTAATATCGAAATTACATAATTGAAGTAATCTTGACAGAACTCCCTCCACATCCTCACCAACATAACCTGCTTCTGTCAAAACAGTCGCATCTACAATAGTAAAAGGAACATTTAATAGTTTAGCTACTGTTTTTGCAAGTAAAGTTTTTCCTGTTCCAGTTTTACCAACAAGTAGAATATTAGACTTTTCAATTTCTACTGTATTATCAATTTTATTGTTAGATATCCTCTTATAATGATTATATACTGCAACTGATAATATTTTTTTTGCAATTTCTTGACCAATAACATATTGATCTAAAAATGAATGAATTTTTTCAGGCTTGACAAGACTTAGTTGTTTATTTATTTTAGAGTAACTATCAGATTGATTTTCTTCCTCAATGATTTTATTAGCTTGAGAAATACATAAATTACAAATATGACTTTTATTACCTGCAATTAAAACTTCTGTATCTTTTTTATCTTTTCCACAGAAAGAACAAAAAATATTATTTTTTTCCATGTTTAAATTTTTTATAATTCACCATCTCTCAACTCAATTCCCAGTTCTTTATTTAAGTTTTTATATATTCCTTTCATTAGTCTATCAACATGAGAGTCTAATAATGTTTTTGTTTTGTCTAAAAATTTAAACCTCACTGCATAAGATTTTTTATTTTTATCTATTTTCTTTCCGACATAATAATCAAATAACTCTACTTTCTTTAATATTTTGTTGTTAAAATTAACTGATATACTAACAATTTGACTAAATTTAATATCCTTTTTCACTAAAAGGGCAAGGTCTCTAGTCACATACGGAAATTTAGAAACACTTTTAAATTTAGTTTTATTTATCAAAACTTGATCAAGTAATATTTTCCAATCAATGTCTGCATAATATACATCTTGTTTAATTCCCGAAAATTTAAGTAAATCTTTATTTAACTTTAATAATTTAATAACACTTTGATTATTAATTTTATATACTAAGGATTGGTTTGAAAAATTAGAATTAATAACTTCGATATAATATTTATTCTCAAGATCCATTTTAAATAAAATTTTTTCAATTATTGATTTTAAATAAAATAAATCTGTGAAAATATCATTAGTATTCCAACTCTGCTGTTGAAACCTTCCTGTAATCCAAATAGCTAATTTTTCAGACTCTAAAAAACTTTCATTCTTTTTTGAATAAATATTTCCAAACTCATAGAGTAATATATCTTTATTTTGTCGATTTATATTATACTCAATATTTAATAAACCTCCAAATAACATTGTCTTTCTTAAGACATTTAACTCTTTACTAAGAGGATTTATTAATGAAATTAAATCAAATGAATCAGAACCAAAAAATAATTTTTGAGATTCTTCATTAATTAGAGAGTTATTGATTACTTCATTAAAACCATTTGAAGATAGAAACTCTGAAATTAACTCTTTAAATCTGTGGTCATTCCTAATTTGATTATAATTTAATGTATTAACTAATTCTTTTGAAGAAATTATATTATCATAACCATAAATTCTCAAAATTTCTTCAACTACATCAATACTTCTTGTAACATCAGATCTATAACGAGGTACTAATAATTGTAATTTATTTTTTTTATTATCTATGATTTGGATTTCTAAATCATTTAAAATGGAATTAATAATATTTTCATCAATCTTATTACCGATAATTCTATCACAGTATTCATATGAAAATTCAATAATATTTTTTTTGAATTTTTGAGGATAATAATCGAAAATATTTGAAGTTATTTTACCATTTGCAATATCTTTAATCAATATTGAAGCTCTTTTTAAATTATAAATTATATTATCAATATCAACTTCTCTTTCAAATCTAAATGAGGCTCCTGTATTTAATCCAAACTTTTTTGCAGACTTTCTAACTGATATTGGATCAAAGTATGCAGACTCTAAAAAAATAGTCTTGGTGCTTTTAGTTACTCCAGAATCTAAACCACCTATTACTCCGGCGAGACACATGACATCATCATTATTTGATATAACTAGATCTTCACGATTTAATGCAATTTCCTTATTATCTAAAGTTTTAAAATTTTTACTATTATTTTCTTTTTTTATCTCAATAACCTTACCCTTAATTTTATCGTAATCATATGCATGAAGCGGATTCCCAGATTCATACATTAGATAATTAGTTATATCAACAATATTATTAATTGGTTTTAGACCAATAGAAATTAATCTGGAAGAAATCCATTTTGGAGAGGGTTTTACTTCAATGTTATTGATTATTATTCCAGCATATCTTTTACATGAATCATCTTTAATTTTGATATTTAGGTGAGAATCTGAGCTATCAATCTTAAAATTAGAAATATTTGGTTTAGTAAACTTATGAGAAAAACCTAAAAAATTTAATTTTGCATTTAAATCTCTTGCAACACCAATATGACCCATTGCGTCAGATCTATTAGGTGTTAAACCTATTTCAAAAATATGATCAGTAGTGAGGTTGAGGTGGTTTTTTAAATTTTGTCCTTTTTTTGCACTTTTATCTAGCACTAAAATTCCATCATGATCATCTCCAATTCCAATTTCAAATGAGCTACATATCATACCATTTGAAACTAAACCTCTGATTTTAACTTTTTTAATTTTAAATGAATTACCATCTAATGAATAAATTTTTGATCCTACTGGCGCAACTACCACCTTTTGTCCAATAGATACATTTGGTGCACCACAAACAATATTTAATATTGTATCCCCAATATCTACTGTAGTTACTTTTAATTTATCAGCATTTGGATGATTATTACAAGAAATTATTTCTCCAATAATTAATCCATCTAATCCACCTTTATATTGATCAAATTTTTCAGATCCTTCAACTTCAAGTCCTGTTTCAGTTAAATATTGAGCAACCTTATTAGGTGGAATGTCAATATCCAAATAATCTTTTATCCAGTTGTAAGAAATTTTCATTATTTAATCTAAATTTTATCAAATGTAATAATTGTTTTAGAAGAATTGATTACAATCAAAAAAAAACTCACAGGATCCTTAAATTATTTTGAAATAGTAAATCTTTTGAAAACAGAATTATTTTCTATGTTAGTTGATAAAATATAAATACCTGATTTTAAATCCGTAACATCAATTCGGTCATCAAAATTATTTATAACTTTAAGAGTATTTCCAAGTAAATCGTATATGTGAATTTCAGAACTTATTATCTCAGAAGAGCTAAACTTTATGAAATCAGATGAAGGATTTGGATAGATATTAAAATCTAAAATATTTTCTCCTAAAGACATCGCGTCAGACATTGAAGAAAAAGTAACCTGCGCGCATACTTTATCAGAAATATCACTCTCAACTGCAAAACAAAATCTAACCGGAACTTCTGCATTTGTTGGCATATCATGAACATAACCAGTGAAAGCAGAGGATGTTGACCCAGCATTTATAACCTCAGAATAGGTTGAAACTGAAGTTGTAGGTGTATAACATGTTGACCCCCAACAAAAAGTTGAGACAACGTCTAAATCAGTAATTACTGTTTTTGTAACTATTATTGGGAGATTTTGATCTGTTTCATTAGTTACATATATTTTCATTTCATTAACCTCTCCGGGAGATGAATAACTATAGCTATCATACTCCAAAGATAGACTTTGAGAGGAAATTGAATTAGTAAAACAAAGTAAAAATAACGTTAAAAATGAAATATTTTTCATAAAAATTTAATTAAATACATTAATTGTTTTGGTAAGAAGATTTGATCCAACAGTTAAATTAATTTGATATGTCCCGTTATTTAAATTTAATAATGGTAATCTAATAATATTTGAATTTGAATTTATATTAAGTGGAGTATCGAGAACAATTTCACCTAAAACATTTATAATTTGAACTTTAGCTGTAGATTCAGATGAATTATTTTTAAATTCAAGATTAACAAAGTTTGATGCGGGATTTGGATAAACATTATAATCTAATTCAGATACAATTTTCTCAGCTGATAAATTGATAGAGCTATTAGAACAAGACAGCACAGCATCCTCAATTTCATCAATTGCATAAGTAGCAGCAGGATCAGCAGGCCAACCAACAGATGTATAATTTACTGTCGAAAAAGATGGGTTTGAACGATTTGGACAAATTACCATAAACGAAGGTAATCCTCCTACGTCAGTAAATGACTCATAATGCGTTAATAAGTTCCAGTTTTTATCTTCATAAGCAAAATATGGATAATATCCGCCCCATCCAAGACTATTCATAATTGCATTTGTATTATCAGCATAATAGCTAGTAATTCCCATTATGTGGAGACCATTTTGTCCTTCCCCATAAGATTCATATAAATTTTGTAAATGAGGTGTTGAAGTTTCACAAGGACCACAGTAAGAAGCCATTAAATCTAGGACAACAACATCTCCATTTTGAATATATGAATGTAAATTGTGATTATTCCCATATGAATCATTTTTGACATAGTTAGGTGTTGGTTCAGATACTGTAATTGTTTCAGATATTGTTGAAAGGACATCCCCTGAACTATTAATTAAAGAAACTGAAACTTGGTGTTCACCAAGTCCAAGATTGACAGTAAATGATTCGGAATCGAGTTGATTGAGTGTTTGTGAGCTGTTATAAGTGGAAGTAGAACCATCAATAGTGGACTCAAAAATATAATTTGAGAATGGTTCGCTACTAAAACTAGTAACAGAAAAGTCAAATGAAGCTTGAGCATTGGGACTTGTTACTACACCATAAATTTTATCAATATTTGATCCATTTTCTCTAAACATTAATTTCTCTGGAGAAGATAGTGATACTGCATCTCCAGAAGAGTTAACAATACTAATTTCATCAACATTTAGAACAAACATATCTGAAACATCATGGTGTCTAAAAGCAATATGAACAAATTCTTGACCTACAAAATCTGATAAATCAAGAGTTCTGTTAACATAACCATTTGATGTGCCAATAACTTCATTGAAAGTAAATGGAGATGATTCCAATGATGTAATGTCATCTGAATCAGCAACATAAACTGTGTAGTTTTCATCTGCCCATGCTTGATCTTGAGCTTTTACTTTCCAAAAAAGAGTGGGACTAACCGCAGAAGATAAATCTATAGGAATTGAAATTAACCAATTATCTGGATATAGAACTACACCATTAGTCCATGACTGAGATATAACAATATTATTTTGTTCATCTCCATAGTTATTTATTACCCAATCGTATCCATCACCATCAGAGTCAACTGTAGTCCATTGATCTAAATTTCCGGATTCAAAATTTTCTGAAAAATAGGTTTGAGAAAAAAGGGGAAAAGCACATAAAATAATTGTTAATCTAAGTAACCTAATCATGATCTAATAATTTAATTTATTTATATTTTTTAAAAATGAAAGGTAAATATACAACAATTTAGTCTAAGATTAATAATTATTTAAATTTTTGAACACATGTTTATTTGAATTGTTATCCAAATGAAAATCTGAGTTTTATTCCAAAGCTGCTGTTTGAAGTGTCAAAAGAATTGGCTACTTCAAATTTTTTCACCATTCTATTATAAAATATTTGAAGATTTACTTTCTGACTTAAAACATAATCTGCTGTTGACTGAATATTTATATCTGTACTACCACTAATTGGTTGATGAGTATTTTCCTCAAGACTTCTTATTGCTGAAGACGACTGTCTTATGGATAAATCCAAATTTAAATCTAAATTAGAAGAATAAGTTTTATTACCGTTTGCTGTTCCAATACTAAATTCAAAATCATCAATACTGTAACCTAATCCAATACTTATTGTCTTTCCAATTTGTTCTTGAATTTGATTATTATTTAAACTCAAAGATACTTGCCTATCTCTACTAAACTCTAACCTTGTGGTTAAGCTATTATTCATAGTTAAATCAACTTTTATTAATGGGTTGAATTGTTCACTAATACTAACCGTTTGAATTTGAAATTCTGATAAATAATTTCCATTTGAGTCAAAATTTTCTGGATTTGTAACTATACTTCCTGAAAAGGGATCCTCTAATGATCCAAAAAATAAATTAGTTTGATATGAATTAATTGAAAAAGTTGATGAATAACCATGAGAAATTGAAAAAGCTTTAAATCTTTTTTTATCCATGGAATATCAATCAAACCGTCATATTTTAGTGTCCAATTAGGATATGGAATAGATGGAAATTTATTTAAATTTTGTTTATTTGGATTTGTTCCCGAATATGCTGCCATGAATGCAGGAATTAAAATTTCTTGAGAACTAGATCCAAATCCAACTGGATAAGAATTGTCAACTAAATAGTTAGGATTATATTGTCTTGCAACTCTATTTGCAATTACTGATCTCATTGCTCTTAAATCGTTAAATGTTTTGGAGGAATTTAATTGCATTGGTCTAAATGCAGTTTTAATTGCTAAAAATGACATTGTAAAACTTCCAGTTTCATTTTGATTTAATGATTGAAAAACTGGGATTTGTTCATCTCCAATATTTCTATATGTCTCAGATTGATTTATATTTTGATTTCTCTGTGCAGTAATTTGTAATCTAAATTTATTTATTGGTTCTAATGTGGATCTTAAATTTAATCTTGAAGTAAATTGTTGGGTATATTGTTGGTTAAGTAAAGTATCTGTTGTAATCCAATTATTTTTTGCTAGATCAGGCCTTAAATCTCTTTGACTACCTAAAATAAACTTCCAACCTGGAGCAGGATTACTAAAAAAAACATTCTCCATTCCAAAAGGGCCAACAGATGGTAAAAAACCTGGAATCATAGTTCCATTTGTCTCATCATAACTTAAATTGACATTTTTTACTGAAAATATAGTCTTAAAAATAGAATTAAACACAATTTTAGAGTATTTCTTAAAATTATCTTCCTCCTCTTCCTCCTCTTCCTCCTCTTCCTCCTCCTCATCTATTCTTTTTACTACAGACCTGTCTCTGGATTGATTAATTCTTCCCCTGTTTGAAGAATTATTTGACGATGAGCTATTTAATAGCTCTTTTAAAATAGGCAACTTATTATAAAGAGATTTAGTATTAAACTGAGCATTTATTCTCTTTTTATTTGTATTTTGAATTGTATTACCAAGGTTTATTGAATCATTTGAAAATGCTATTGATGCAGCATTCCAATCATATGTTCCATCATAATTTACAGTTAAATTTATCCAATCAGTTATAGGTATCTTATTTATTGGTAATGAATATCTAATATCAAACTGGTGTCTGTAATTGGTAGGTCTTCCAAAATTCAAAATACTATCTCTTAAAGCTATTTTTTTTTCATATGAATCTATTCTCCCATCAGGTTCATCAATAATTGATCTTGAATTAGTAGAGAAATTTAGTTTAATACTTCTAGTTAAATCAAACTTTACTGAATAATTTTGAGTTAAGTTAAATAACTTATTATACATTGTATCAGGTTCCACAATACTGAGAGGGACAGTAGAATTTAGAGCTGCCACATTTCTCATTTTTACTTCAGAAAATGATCTGTGAAAATCAGTTCTTGCAGATATTGATCTTGGGAATAAATAAAAATTAAAATCTTTAATTAATCTTAAATACTTCGATTTCTTTAAAAATTTAACTTTATTAAATGGTTTATAATTCTTAGGAGAATTATTAAAATTATATCCTATACCACCAGAATGTTCCCTTAAAGTACTAAATTCAGTATCAATATTTCTATTAAAAACTTCATTAAAAGAATAGCTTAAACTAAAGTTTTCTATACTATATATTCTACTTTTTGATTCTTTTTTTCTTTCTCCAGAACCTCTGTCTGGTTTTGAGAACTTACTATTTCTTGAATTATTACTAGCCCCTTTTTCTTTTCTAACATTTGTTAAATTTAATGATCTCCTTAAAGTATAATTTTCTACAATTTTTTTTAAAGTATCTCTCTCTGATTTTGATAGATTATCATCGGATAGCACAGCTTGTAATTCTATATCTGGATCCAAAGGATTGAACTGTGGAGTAATAACAGATTCTGATATTCCTATAAATAAAGGTATCTTAATATTTGATTTTTGAGAAAAAAACTTACCTAATTCTAGATTTGAAGTTAAATTATATTGCCTCATTTCTTCTTTACTTCTCTCTGTTACGCTTTGTTCAAGACTTCCAAAACCAACTGTACTTAAATTTCCAGCAAGACTAATTGAACCTAAATCAGCCAATTTAGTTTTAATTTGTCCTTTTGCAGCATATCCACCCCTTTCATCAAAATCAGTTAATCTTAGTTCATTAATCCAAATCTCAGCGCATTTACTCATACCATCATCATCTATTTCATCAACAGGATTTTTTACACCTAGCATTATTGTTCTCACATTTCCTAAGTTAGGATTCCCCATTATAGTAATTTTATCAGTTGAATTTGAAATTTGATATGTATATGGATCATTAAAACTAATATTTTGATTACCATTTCTTATTTCATTATTTCTAGTATTTTTTGCAAGTCTTAAATTATTAAAATCAATTTCTATCTCATTTTCTTCAGGCCAAATATCTCTGGTCCTAGATACACCCCATTGAGAAATCTTTAAAGGGACTTCATACTCATAATAATTGTAATTATAATCAGAACCTATTCTTATAAATACTGTTAAATCATTATCTTGCAAATTAAAATCTTCAGGATTCAATTCTTCAGCATGAACAAAAAACTTAATTTTATTGTAAGTTCTCATATCCATATTAACATTTTTAAATGTTCCACGTGCATCCCCATTTTCAAGATTGCAAACTCTCATTGCAAGTGATTGTTCATTTTGTTGTTGTAAAGCTGTTGACCCAAGAATTCGTTCTCTTTGAATACCTGGAGGTAAAACATAAGGAATAGGATTCCTTTTTCCATTTTCTTCAAAATTTACCACTGAAATATCAAATGCAGTTTGATCATTTTCAATTTGTTCACCTGGTTCTATAATACTATTTAAATATTTTCTCCACTCTCCTCTCACCATATCTAAAGACGCAAATCTTAATACAACATCATCTTGAAAATCTTTAACAAATAATCGCATGAATCTAACACTTCTAAAATCAGGGATTGTTCCAATTTTTTTATCATAAGATCTGATAGGAACTTTAAATTGAATCCATCTTGTATCATTTTTTGGACCAGTATTTTCATTGATTGAGGTTATAAAATTTTTTCCAACTTCATTTAAATCTTCAGGTCTTAAGCTTATTTTATATTGATAAAATGATTCTGACTCACTTAGTGTATAATCGTTATTGATATCTTCAATGTCAGGTAATTGAGTATATGCAGTTTGAGTAGCATTTCCTAATGCTGAAGGTGAATTTCCATCTATACCATTATAAAGTTTATACCTTTCCAATATTGATTTTTCCTCGGAGTCGTAGTCATTTCCATAAAAAAAATGATAATTATCAGCACCTGGATCACTATTGGCATTTAAATATGCATTTGAACTTTCACCATGCAAATTAGATATTCTTTTGAGGTAATTGGAGGATTCGTCATTATTTATTGGATTAAAATTTCTTTCAGTTTCGTCATCCATCCCATCTAGTCCAATATCTTGAATTTCTCTTGCTGCTTCACCTCCATTAAATGCATTTACTAAAGCTTGAACAGTCGGCACCCTGCCCCAGACTGTTGTATCAATATTATTTTCGTTACCATCAATTGGTAGACCATTTTCATAACTTTTTCTTGAATCTTTAAGAACATCTTCTGAAACATTTCCCAAGTTTATGTAAAAATCTCCCCCAGAAGAATTAGGTTCATTTATAAATGGATCCATCATCCAAAATTCTAAAAACTCAATATTTGCTGTTTCAAAATCATTAGTTTCTATTTTTCTGGTAATTCCTCCCCACCTTGACGAAGGATTTATTAAATTTCCATCTGCATCAATTCCCTCAGAAATACCGACCTCTCCCTCTACGTCAAAATTATATGGACCTCTTTCACTAGGATAATATGCCAAATCAAAAGTTCTCAAAACAAGAGGTTGCCCGTGAGGAATATCTTTATCTGGGAATATTTCATTAATTGTAATTTCTCTGACATATGGATCCTCTCTATCAGAATCAGAAATATGAGAAGGCGAATATGCAGTTTCTCTTTGTAGATCAGAATTAATAATATACCATGCAATCTTGGATCTATTATATCCATATCTTAAATCATTATTAAAAGATGATTCTGGAAAAAGATCTAAATCTTGTGGAGTACTGGATATGTTCCAAACTTGGGGTGATGTCAAACTAATTGGAGATTGACTATTTTCAAAATCATCAATATATGAAGTACCAGCTTGATCAACATTTATTGACTTAGGGTGACCAGGAACAAACTTAGCAAATTCACCAGTTATTGTTACTGAGGATTTTTCATCAGTTTTTATAAATGGTAATTTATCAACAATTTTAGTTAATAATTTGGAATCATCATTATAAGATAAATTTAGCCCCCAAATTGTATTTGAAATTGGTTCTTCTCCAATATTAATTTTTGGAGTTTGAACATTTTCTGATAAGTTTAGTAAAGTTGCACCAAATAATAAATCTTCATTAATCTCATAATCTCCATGAATACCAATATATCTTTTAGTTGTCCAAGAATAAGCAGAATTATTTTCCATAGATATATCAATTTGTTGCCCTGAACTAAGAATTCCCTCATCAATTATTTTTACTCTTCCTAAATTATAATCAATTGTGTAATGGATATTCTCCTCCAATAAGGTTCCACCCATACTTACTGTTACAGAACCTCTAGGAATAGAAATTGCATTCAATGATATATCAGATCCTGAAGATGATTTATAAGTACCTTTAATAATAAATTTATTTAGCTGTGCAACCTGAGATGCAGCAGTTCTTGTTGAATCATATAGTGCATCAAAAACATATTGATTAATAATTTCTTCAGACAAACCAGAATTTATCATCTTACTTCTCAAATAATTTCCAAATGGTTCTACACTAGGAATATATACTCTTCCATTAGAGGTCCGTATAGTTAAATTTGGTATAAAATCAAATATTCCATCTGCTCCAGGGTCATTATTTCTATTTAAATTATCCAAATTAAGTGTTTGAATTAATAATTGGTTACTCATTCCCTCCTCAGGAATATACTGAATAGGAATACCTGAATCATCATCTTGATAGAGTATTTGTAGATTAAAATCTTCCTGATTTACTTGATATGCGCCTAATGAATAAACATTTTTCATTTGTAATTTCCACATAGGGAGACTAATATCTATTATTGTACTTTTTAGTAATTTTAGTATTAAAACATCAGGAGAAGAAAGCTGATTTGAAAACTCTCCAACTTGGTATGGAATACCATTTATTGTGTATTGATAAGCAACTGCAAGAACTTCATCTGAATTTAGGGCTTGATTTAGTGAAATATATCCTAATCTGGGATCAAATGAATATTCAGATGATGACAATTTTCTTGCATTCTCAATTTTTTCATAATCAACAGTTTGATCTAAATTACCATCTAAAATTGAATTAATTTGACTTACATTTCTAATATTAGGATATACATTAACCAAATCTTCAGGAAATAAATTATTATTTCTGTTGTCCGGATTTGATCCACTTAACGGTTGAGAACTTGAACTAAGAGAATTATTATATGTAAATCCTGAGTTAATACTCTCACCTAAATCTTGAAAACCTAAAATATTTCTTACGTTCTGAGTTGAACCACTCCTATTGGTTACCCATACTTCAATATTTGTAATCTGAACATTTGAATTAACTATTGGCATATTAGATAGAGCATTATCATAGTTTTCATAAAAATATTGAGAAAGAAAATAGTGTTTGTTAGCCTCATAGTTATCCGCAAACATTTCAAAATCATTTGTTTGAGATCCACCATTTACACTTATAGAACTAGTTTCTGATTTTTGCTCTGAAAAAACTGCCGTGAAAGTTGCTCTTCCAAATTGAAATTGTGTTTTAATTCCAAATAAGCTTTGAGTTCCAGATATCAAAGAACCGCTTAAAGGTAAACTTACATTTCCAAGTTCTATTTTTTTTATAATTTGATCTTCATCTCCAGTATATTCTAATTTCATTTGATTTTGAAAATCAAATTGACTTTGAGTATCGTAATTAGTTCTTAATGTCAATTTAGTTCCAATTTTCCCAATAACATTCATTTGAATACTCTGATCAAAATTAAAATTTGCGTTATTTTGTTGGATTTCAGTTAGATTTGGATTTTTTGTTTTATCAAAATTCCCAGAAAAAGTTAATTCAGCTGCTCCTTGTGGTCTAATGTCTACAGTATTACCTCCGAAAATTCTGTTAAATGATTCCCCTCCCACACTAAATTCTTTGTTAGAACCTAATAAAGACGCATTTCTTTTAGAATTTATTCTGCTCTTCCAATAATCATTTATTTTCTTTTGAAAAAACCAATCATTATAAATTGATTTATTCATATAAGTAGGCCTTTGTATTTGTAAATTACCAATTTGATTTTGGAAAATATACTGACTTATTTCTGAGTTATAAATGATATTTTGATTAAAATTCTGTGGGTCATCAAAAAGTAAATTAGGGTAAGGTAATATTGAGTCATTTTGTGATCTTGCATAACTGCTCAATAAAAACAAACTCAAATAAAAAATTAATTTTATAAAATACTTGTATTCAGACACTTATAATTGCTTAAGAGCCTCTTTAACTAGATCTTCAAGTTTAATTGAAGGATTTTTGTCAAGAAGGCTATCTATCAAATTATGAACATTTTTCGAGGAAAACCCCAAAACTTCTAAAGCAGATAACGCTTCTTCTCTATTTCTATTGTCTATATTTGAGTTTAATTCAGATTTTTCATCAAGTTTTATAATTTTATCTTTTAAATCTAAAATAATTCTTTGAGCAGTTTTCAATCCAATTCCCTTAATAGATTTAATTTTTAATGAATCTTCATTAATTATTGCGTTCCTAATTACTGAGGTATTCATTGATGATAGAATTACTCTCGCGGTGGAGGGACCTACTCCAGATACAGAAATTAATAACCTAAAAATTTTTCTTTCAAAATCATCAAAAAAACCGAACAGAGTATGTGAGTCCTCTTTAATTGACAAATGAGTTTTCAATTTACATGAATCTAACCCTTCGAGCTTATTGAATGTGTTAATTGAAATATTTAACATGTAGCCTATGCCATTACAATCTAAAATAACAAATGCAGGATTTAACTCTATAATTTTACCTTCAATATATGATATCATATCTAATTTTTATTTAAAGCATCAACTGATGCAAATATTGACATATTAAAAATATCTTTAACACTTGCTCCAAGTTGAACAATATGTATTGACTTATTTAAACCTACTAAAATTGGTCCTATTGTTTCAAAGCCACCTAATTCTTGTAAAAGTTTATAACTAATATTACCAGATTCTAAATTTGGAAATATTAAAACATTTACTTTCTTTCCTACTAGTTCAGAAAAAGGAAATTTTTCTAACAATAATTTATTATTAACAGCAAAATTTCCCTGAATCTCGCCATCTAATGTTAAATCTGATCTTCTTTTTTTTATTATACTTACTGCTTTTTTTACTTTAAGTGAATTTGAATCTCTTGTTGATCCAAAATTTGAATATGATAACATAGCAACAACAGGTTTTATTCCAAATTTTTCTACAGTATCTGCTACTAATTCTGTTATGTCAGCTAATTCCTCAGAATTAGGATTTATATTAATAGTAGTATCAGCGATAAATAATGGTCCTCTATTTGTCATAATAATAAATAAACCTGCAACTTTTTTATTGTGATACTTTGTTCCAACAATTTGTAAAGCTGGTTTAATAGTTTCTGGGTAATTTCTTGTAAATCCAGATATCATGGCATCAGCGTCTCCTAACTCAACCATCATAGATGCAAAAAAATTTCTTTCCCTCATTAATTTTCTTGAATTATATTCTGTAAAACCTGATCTAGATCGTTTTTTCCATAATTTATCGGCGTAATATTTGACTTTATTTTGTAATTCGTCAGACTTGGGATCTATTATATTTACATTTCCAAATTCTAATGAATTATCTTCAATTAAACTCATAATTTTTTCCTGACGACCAAGTAAAATTGGTTCTGCAATTTTTTCTTCTTTTATTTTATATGCAGCTTTTAAAACATTATACTGGTCTGCTTCAGCAAAAACTATTTTTTTAATATTTGATTTTGCAATGTTAGTTAATCTTTGAATTAATTTATTTTGATTACCTATCCGATTATTCAGGCTCTGTTTGTAATTATCCCAATCAATAATATTTTTTCTTGCAACGCCTGAATCAATAGCTGCTTTGGCAACTGCTGAGGAAATTTCTGATATTAATCTTGGGTCATTTGGTTTTGGAATGATGTAATCTTTATTGAAACTTAAATTTTTATTATCATAACTTAATTTTACATCTTCAGGAACACTTTCTTTTGCCAAATTAGCAATTGCTTTAACTGCAGCAATTTTCATTTCTTCATTTATACACTTTGCTCTAACATCTAGTGCGCCTCTAAAAATATAAGGAAATCCTAAAACATTATTTACTTGATTTGGAAAATCTGACCTTCCAGTAGCAAAAATAATATCTTTTCTAGCTAAAATAGCCTTAGAGTAAGATATTTCTGGGTCGGGATTAGCCATTGCAAAAACTATTGGATTATTAGACATGGATTTTATCATTTTTGCAGTTAAGATATTCCCCTTGGAAAGTCCAATGAAAACATCTGACTCTAAAATAGCTTCTTCGAGAGTATCTATTTTAGCTTTTGTAGCAAATTTACTTTTATAAGTTTCTATGAACCTTCTATTATTTCTAATCACGCCTTTACTATCAAGCATTATTATATTTTTTATATTAGCTCCTAATGAAAGGTAAATATTTGCGCATGATATTGAGGCAGCCCCTGCTCCATTTATTACAATTTTGACCTCTTTGATATTCTTTTCTACTATTTCTAAAGCATTTATGAGAGCCGCACCAGAAATAATTGCAGTTCCATGTTGATCATCGTGCATGACAGGAATATCCAAGAATTTCTTAAGTTTTTTTTCAATCTCAAAACATTCAGGTGCCTTAATATCTTCTAAATTTATTCCACCAAATGTTGGGGATATAGACTTTACTGTACTGACAAATGAATCTACTGAAGAGGTATTTAATTCAAGATCAAACACATCAATATCTGCGTACATTTTAAATAATAATCCCTTACCCTCCATAACAGGCTTTGAAGCTTCAGGTCCAATATTACCTAAACCAAGTACTGCACTTCCATCAGTTATTACAGCAACTAGATTTCCTTTGGCAGTATATTTATAGATATCATCTTTGTTCTCAAAAATCCGCATACAAGGTTCTGCTACACCAGGTGAATAAGCTAAAGATAAGTTTCTTTGTGAATTTGTTTTTTTTGTAGGAACAACCTGAATCTTTCCAGGGCGTCCTTTAGAATGAAAATCAAGGGCTTCTTGCTTTTTAATTTTTTTCATTTAATATATTTAATTCCAAAAGTACAAACAAAAATCTTAGTGAAACAAAAAATTTATTTATTAACTTATTTTACTCCAATAAATTTTATCAGAATAATTTTTTTTGTATTCTCTTAAAATTAATTTGTTTGCAATATGACTAATTTTTGGATCATTTTTAATAATTTTCTTTGCTTCATATCTAGCATATTTAATTATGTTAAAATCACTTGACAAATCTCCTATCTTTAGATTAAGATCTCCGCTCTGCTTTGTCCCCATAAGATCTCCAGGCCCTCTTAATTTAAGATCAGCATCGGCAATTTCAAAACCATTTTGAGTCCTAACCATAGTAGATAATCTAAATTTTGCATCATTACTCAATTTATTAGAACTCATAAGTATACAGTAAGATTTATCCACACCTCTACCAACTCTTCCTCTTAACTGGTGAAGTTGAGATAAACCAAATCTTTCAGCACTTTCAATAATCATAACTGAAGCATTAGGAATATTTACTCCAACCTCAATTACTGTAGTAGCAATCATAATATTTGTATTTCCTTTAATAAACCTATCCATTTCATATTCTTTATCTTTAGATTTCATTTTACCATGTAGTATTGAAATCTGATAATCTGGTTTTAAAAAGTGACGACAAATACTTTCATATCCATCCATTAAATCTTTATAATCAAATGCTTTGCTCTCTTCAATAAGAGGATATACTATATATATTTGCCTCCCTTTACTAATTTCTTTTTTTATAAATTCAAATACTGCTAATCTATTACTATCAAATTTATGCAAAGTTGAAATTGGTTTTCTACCTGGTGGGAGTTCATCAATAATAGACAAATCAAGATCTCCATATAGTGTCATAGCCAATGTCCTAGGTATTGGAGTTGCAGTCATAACTAAAATATGAGGGGGATTAATATTTTTACTCCACATTTTAGATCTTTGGGATACCCCAAATCTATGTTGCTCATCAATAATTGAAATCCCTAAATTTTTAAATTTAACATTTTCCTCAAAAATAGCATGAGTTCCTATCAAAATATCAATTTTTCCATCAATCAAGTCATTAAATAATTTTTTTCTCACACTAAACTTTGTTGAACCAGTTAACAAGTTAACTTTAATACCAATACTTGATAAAATCGCATCAACTTGATTAAAATGTTGATTTGCTAAAATTTCAGTTGGAGCAATAAAACATGATTGAAAACCATTATCTTTCGCAATTAGCATAGACATTACAGCAATAATAGTTTTACCACTTCCAACATCTCCTTGAAGTAATCTATTCATTTGTTTACCGGAATTCAAATCTTTTCTGATCTGTTTGATAACTTTTTTTTGAGCATTAGTTAATTCAAATTCAAGTTTTTTTTTAAAAAAATTATTAAAAAAATAGCCTATTTTTTTGAATTTATAAGATTTCGATTTTTTATGAGTAAATTTCTTTTTTATCAAAGCAGATAATTGAATAAAAAAAAATTCTTCAAATTTCAATCTTCTTTTTGCATGTCTTAATAACAATTTTGACCCAGGTGAGTGGATATTTATTATTGCATCTTTTTTTGATATTAACTTTAAATTTTTGAGGATTTCATTTGATAATGTTTCATCAATATACATTGAGTAAGAATTTACTAGTTTATTGATAATTTTGTATATACCTCTTGAATTTAAATATCTTGATCTTAATTTTTCATTTGAGGAATATACTCCTTGCATTGAAAAATTCAATTTTTGATTTGATAAATTAAATAACTCTATCTCAGGATGAGAAATACTATATGAACCTTTAAAAAAATTTGGTTTTCCGTAAACTATAACTTTTTCATTTAATTTAATAATTTTTTTTACCCAAGATATTTTATTAAACCATATTAGCTCAATTAATGATGAATCATCTTTTAATATTGCACTTAGTCTCATTTTCTTACCTGATCCTTTTTCTTCCAAACTTATAATTTTTCCAATTATCTGAACTTCCATATCACAACTATCGATTTGAGAAATTTTTTGATAATTTTGTTTACTTAAGTATCTGAAAGGATAATATTCAAATGCATCTTTTAAAGTATAAATATTAAGTTCACTTTTCAATATTTTTGCTTTTTCAGAGGAAATTTCTTTTAAAAATTCAATTTTAGTATCTAACATTTTTAAAATTATTTATACAGTACCAAAAAGTTATTTTATTAAATTTATTATATTAATCGAAATTTAAAAAAATATAAATGGATAAACCAACTAAAATTTTTGAAATATGTGAATTCTCACTAAATAAATTTAACAAAAAAGATTTAATATCAGGAAAGGAAAATGGAATTTGGAAGAAATATTCCGCCAAAGAATATGATAATTTATCAAATCTAATATCATATGGTTTAATTAATCTTGGTATTAATAAAGGTGATAAAATTTCTATCATATCATCAAACAGGGTTGAGTGGAGTATTGTTGATATGGGAATAAGTAAGATTGGAGGCGTTAATGCCCCAATATATCCAAATATCACATCAAAAGATTACGAGTACATAATCAGAGATGCTGGTTCAAAAGTAGTTTTTGCAGGATCATTAGAAATTTATAATAAAATCAACCATTTAGTTCAAAAAATTGATACTTTAGACCATATTTTTTCTTTTGATCAAATAGATAATTGCCGAAACTGGAGAGAGATATTAGATATTGGGAAAAAAAATCCCAAGCACGATCAAATGAAAAAAAATCAAGAACAAATTAAATCGTCAGATTTATTTACTTTAATCTATACTTCAGGGACCACAGGTAATCCCAAGGGTGTGATGTTATCACACGATAACCTCTTTGGACAATTCTATGGTTTAGGAGAATATTTACCTTTATACAGTAGTGATAGAGCAATAAGCTTTCTTCCCTTATGTCATGTTTTTGAGAGGGTAGTAGAATATTATTACATTCTAAATGGTGTTTCTATTTATTATGCTGAAAGTATTGATAAACTTGGCGATAATCTTAAAGAAATATCACCTTCAATAATGTGTACAGTACCAAGATTACTTGAAAAATTGTATGATAAAATTATATCTAAGGGTGAAGATTTAACCGGCTTTAAGAAAAAACTATTCTTTTGGGCTGTAAATTTAGGACTTCAACATGAGCTTTACGGTAAAAATGGATTTTGGTACGAATTTAAATTAAAAATTGCCAATAAATTAATTTTTAAAAAATGGAGAGAAGCTTTAGGAGGTAATCTCAGATATGTTTTCTCTGGAGCAGCAGCTCTTCAAACAAGGTTAGCCAAAGTTTTTACTGCTGCAAATATCCCAGTTTACGAAGGCTATGGTTTGTCAGAAACATCTCCTGTTATTTCGGCAAATACAATTAAGGGTAGGGGAAAATGTTATGGCAGTGTCGGTAAAATCATGCCTGGTATAAAAGTGAAATTTAGTGATGAAAGTGAAATTTTATGTAAAGGACATAATGTAATGATGGGGTACTTTAATAAACCAGAACTCACCTCTCAGGTTTTAGATAAAGATGGATGGTTTTCAACCGGAGATGTTGGAATGATGATCGAGGATAATTTCTTAAAAATTACTGACCGAAAAAAAGAAATTTTTAAAACTTCAGGAGGACTATATATTGAGCCTCAAGTAATGGAAAATGTTTTTAAAGAATCAAAATTCATTGAACAAATAATGGTAATTGGTGAAGGAGAAAAAATGCCTGGAGCATTCATTGTTCCTGATTTTAATTTTTTAAATACTTGGTGTAAAGCAAATAATATAGACTTATCGAAAGTAAATGATTTAAATTCAAATAATTTAATAATGAATGCCTTTCAAACTGATGTAGATGATTTAAACACTAGATTTGCCTCTTACAAAAGAATAAAAAAATTTAAATTAATGAATTCTTCGTGGTCTATCGAAACAGAGGAATTAACAGCAACAATGAAACTCAGGAGAAAAATTATAATTTCAAAATATTCTGAAGATTATTCATACGTCTACAAAAAGAAATAAATATTTAAAATATTATGCTTGCATAACTTATTTTTGTAATTTTATAAAAATTGTGAGTTATGGTTATTAAAAAACAATTAATTGACTTCAGGATAAGGTGGTCATGGCATTCTCTGTCAAGAGCATATAATTATCATGCAAAAAAATTTAATTCTTCAAATTCTATTGGTTATGCTTTATTAAATATTGACAAAAATGGTACTTTCTCAACTGAACTAGGACCAAAAATGGGAATGGAATCGAGAAGTTTAACTAGAACATTAAAAAATATGCTAGAACAAGATTTAATTTTTAAAAATCAACATAGCAATGATAAAAGAAAAGTTAAAATTTTTCTAACAAAAAAGGGAATAGAATACAGAAAAATAGCTTCTAAGTACGTTAAAAAATTTAATGAAACAATTTTCAATAATGTTCCTAAAGAAGATCTAAAATCTTTTTATAAAGTAATGGATATAATAGATAGAACAATTAATATAATTAATGATGATGAAAGATTATAAAATTAATAAAGTAGCAGTTTTAGGATCAGGAATAATGGGGTCAAGAATTGCTGCACAGCTAGCTAATGTTGGTCTAAATGTACTTCTGTTAGATATAATACCAAATGAAATAAGTGAAAAAGAAAAAAAATTAGGGTTAACTTTAAACGATAAAAGAATAAGAAATAAAATAGTAAATGATTCACTTAGACAATGTCTCAAATTAAAACCAAAATCATTCTATGACAACAAATTTTCAAATAGAATTGAAACAGGAAATTTTATAGATGATTTTTCTAAAATTAAGGAAGCAGATTGGATTATTGAGGTTGTTGTTGAAAGAATTGATATTAAAGTAAAAATTTTCAATGAGGTTGAAAAGTATAGAAAACCTAATAGTATTGTTTCAAGTAATACATCTGGAATCCCAATAATTAAAATGATAGAAAATAGAAATGAAAATTTTAAGTTGCACTTTTTAGGAACTCATTTTTTCAACCCACCTAGATACCTAGAATTATTGGAAATAATTCCGACCAATTTTACTGGACAACATGTAACAAATTTTATGATGAAATTTGGTAAAGATGTTATAGGTAAAGATACAATATTATGTAAGGATTCTCCAGCATTTATTGCAAATAGGATTGGAGTAGCATCCATTTTAGTTTTATTTAAATTAATTTCAAAATATAATTTTTCAATAAAATTCATTGATATTTTAACAGGGAACTTAATCGGGAGACCTAAATCTGCAACTTTCAGAACTTGTGACGTAGTTGGAATAGATGTTTTAAATCATGTTGCAAAAGGATTATTTGAAAATTGTAAAAATGATGAATTTAATGATTTTTTTAATCCCCCTAATTTTATAAAAAAAATTATAAATAACCATTGGCTTGGTGATAAAACAAGACAAGGATTTTATAAGAAAATAAATGATTCAGAAGGTAAATCTGAAATTCTTTATTTAGATTTAAAGACATTTGAATATAGAAAACAAGAAAAAATAAATCACTCTATTATCAGTAATGCCAAACAAATTAATGATTTAAATTCAAGGATTATATATTTATTTAATTGTAGTGATGAAATTGGACTTTTTTACAAAGATATTTTTTCTTCATTATTTTCTTATGTTTCAAATAGAGTTCCTGAAATTTCAGATAACTTTATCTCGATTGATAACGCAATGAAATCGGGATTTGGTTGGGAATTAGGCCCTTTTGAAATTTGGGATATTTTAGGGGTTAAAGTTGGATATGATTCAGCAATTAAAAATGGATATCAACCAGCAAATTGGGTTAAAAAATTGATTGATTCTGGTAATAAATCATTTTACATTTATGAAAATGGAAAAAATAAATATTATGATTTAAAAACTGATAACTTTCTTCTAGCCCCCAATCAATCAAAAAGCTACAACTTAAGCTATCTAAAAAACAATAATCTTATTTGGAAAAATAATGATGCTTCAATAATCGATATTGGAGATGAAATTATAAACTTAGAATTTAATTCCAAAATGAATTCTATTGGAAGTGGATCATTAGATGCTATAAATTATGGTATTGATCTTGCTGAAAAAAACTACAAAGGTCTTGTAATTGCCAATCAAGCAATAAATTTCTCTGTTGGAGCTAATCTTGCTATGATTTTCATGTTGGCTGTTGAACAAGAATTTGAAGAACTTAACTTGGCAATTAAATTATTTCAAAATACAACTCAAAATATCAGATACTCTAATATACCAGTTGTTTCAGCTACTCAGGGAATGGCTCTGGGGGGTGGATGTGAAATTGCTCTTCATTCAGATATAACTCAGGCATTTGTAGAAAGTTATATAGGTTTAGTAGAAATGGGAGTTGGATTGATCCCTGGTGGAGGTGGAAGTAAAGAAATGGCTATGAGAGCGTCTAATGATTTTAATTCTGGAGGAATAATGAATCCTGTTATTAAAAATTATTTTTTAAATATTGGAATGGCAAAAGTCTCAACTTCTGCTCATGACGCATTTAATTTAGGACTTTTAAGAAAAAATGTGGATTCAATTACATTTAATAAAAAAGAATTGATATATGATGCAAAAATGTCAGCGTTGTCTCTCTATTCCAGAGGATACAAAGCTCCACTAAAAGAAAAAAATATTAAAGTTTTAGGGAAAGAAATTTTAGGAAGTTTTCTAGTTGGTGCTGATTCAATGTATCACTCAAATTATATAACTAAACATGAAAAATTAATATCTGAAAAATTAGCATATGTTATTTCGGGTGGAGATTTATCTTATCCAACTCTAGTAAGTGAACAATATCTACTTGATATTGAAAGAGAAGCATTTTTATCTTTATGTGGAGAAAAAAAGACTCTTGAAAGAATTGAATATATGTTAAAAAAAGGTAAACCATTAAGAAACTAAACTTACATTATGAATGCATATATTATCAAAGGTTACAGGTCTGCAGTAGGAAAGTCTCATAGAGGTATATTCAAATTTATAAGACCAGATGAGCTATCAGCCCAGGTTATAAAACATTTAATTAAAAATACACCAGAGTTAAATGAAGAAATGATTGATGATCTAATTGTAGGAAATGCTACACCTGAAGCTGAACAAGGACTAAATATAGCAAGGATAATATCATTAATGGGACTAAAAACTGATAAAGTTCCTGGAATGACAATTAACAGGTTCTGTTCTTCAGGAATTGAATCTATTTCAATTGCTTGCTCAAAAATTATTTCAGGAGTGGCAGATTGTATTATAGCGGGAGGTGTTGAATCAATGTCTCCTATTCCATTTGGGGGATGGAGAATTGTTCCAAATACTGATATTTCAAAATCAAATCCAAGTTGGTATTGGAGTATGGGAAACACTGCTGAGGAAGTAGCTAGAAAGTATAATATATCGAGAGAAGATCAAGATTTATTTGCACTTAATTCTCATACTAAAGCAATTAAGGCAATTGATAACGGAAGTTTTCTTGATCAAATAGTTCCAATTGAGATAAATGAATCATATCTTGATTCTAGCGAAAAAATGGAAAATAGATCCTATTCAGTTAGAACTGATGAAGGCCCCAGAAGAGACACAAATATCGGTATTTTGTCAAAACTTAAACCTGTTTTTGCAGCAAATGGAACTGTAACAGCAGGGAACTCCTCTCAAACTTCTGATGGTGCCGCTTTTTTATTGATAGTATCAGAAAAAATGCTGAAAAAATTAAAAATAAAGCCTATCGCAAGACTATTAAGTTATCATGTATCTGGTTTAGATCCAAAAATTATGGGTATGGGACCGGTTTATGCAGTACCTAATGCATTGAAAAAAGCTAATTTGAAATTAAATCAAATTGAACTGATTGAACTTAATGAAGCATTTGCATCACAATCAATCGCTGTAATAAGAGAATTAGGATTAAATCCTGATATAGTTAATCCAAATGGGGGAGCTATTTCTCTTGGCCACCCGCTTGGATGTACTGGAGCAAAATTATCGATTCAATTATTTGATGAAATGAGAAAAAGAAAACTAAGATATGGTATGGTTACAATGTGCGTAGGAACAGGACAAGGTGCAGCTGGGATCTATGAACTTTTAAATTAAATTAATTATGGAATATATTAAAGGTGGTGAATTTATTATAAAAGAAATTAAGTCTAATGAAATATTCATTAGGGAAGAATTTAGTGAAGAACAAAAAATGATGTTAAACTCAACTAAAGATTTTAATGAAAAAGAAATTAGACCAAAAATAATGAAATTTGAAGAAAAAGAATATTCACTTGTTGAAGAAACGATTAAAAAAGCTGGCTCTCTAGGACTTTTAGGGATTAACATACCTGAAAAGTATGGGGGACTTGGAATGGGATTTAATACTGGTATGCTAATATGTGAGGAAATTTCAAGTTTAACTGGCTCAGTTGCCACCGCATTTGGAGCTCATACTGGGATTGGAACTTTACCAATATTACTTTATGGTAACGAAGATCAAAAAAAATATTATCTTCCAAAAATAGCAACTGGTGAATGGATGGCATGCTATAATTTAACTGAGCCAAATGCTGGATCTGATGCAAAC
>MDTB01156759.1_pt1 | contig 32264 bp, 28 predicted proteins | sample 811161 | NCBI WGS metagenome assembly MDTB01 (sample SAMN05326650, study PRJNA326480) | marine metagenome | isolation source: seawater | place: Mediterranean Sea | collected 2009 | reverse complement strand
GACTATAAAAATATTCAAAAAATGACAGTAAATGCAGTTTTTTGAGATTATCCGTGCTAAATTTACTATAATGTATTAAGAATTTACCATAAAAGATACAAAATCGGAAAATCAAAATCTTTTTTGATTCACGGTTTTTTTAATGTGAGGATAGTGTTTTGAAAATGCTTAATCGGTTGATATTACCCCTTGGTCCTGCCGCAAGCGACGATATGAAACGATAAATTATTTGCTAAAGAGCTTGAAGCGCACCCCAGTGGCGACCATAATCTGGGCTTCACTCGCGTTCCCAGTCTTCAAGGCTCAAGAAATGTGCGTCCGGCAAACATGCGACAATGATATCTCTTGCCGGCAAGCGCATACCTGCGTCCGCTCAGGGCGTGGATGTCGCTGAAAATGATCAAACATTTATATGGCAATGCGTACCTTTTGTTGGTGTGCACAACTTTGATTTGGGGCGGCAATGCGGTTGCCGGCAAGTTAGCTGTCGGTGAAGTTTCGCCAGCTGTGTTGGTGGCCTTTCGTTGGCTGGGTGTGGTGGCGTTAATCGCCATTTTTGCCCGCAAGTCGATGCGCGATGATTGGCCGGTTTTACGTCAGCACTTGCCTTTTCTATTCCTCCTCGGCGCAGTTGGATTTACGCTTTTTAATACGTTGTTTTATATCGCTGCGCAGCGCACAGAGGCGCTGAACATTGGGATTTTGCAGGGCGCGATTCCTGTTTTTGTCATGCTGGGTAGTTTCATTTTTTTCCGCTCAATTGTGACGCAGTTGCAAATGCTGGGGGTTGCGATCACGATTATTGGGGTCATCGTGGTTGCCAGTCGCGGCGATTTGCAACGTCTTATTCAGCTTGAATTGAATAGCGGCGATTTAATTATGCTGACCGCATGTGGGCTGTACGCCGCTTATACCGTGGCGTTGCGGCGACGCCCGCAAGTCTCCGGTTTGGCGATGTTCTCGACCATGTCCGTCGGGGCGTTGGTCACCAGCTTACCCTTTTTAGGGTATGAAATTATCAGTGGCGATTTCGCGTGGCCGTCAACAAAAGGTTGGTTGATCGTTGGCTTCGTGGTCATTTTTCCGTCATTCCTGTCGCAGATCTTTTTTCTTCGCGGTGTCCAATTGGTTGGCCCGTCACGGGCAGGGGTTTTTGTCAATCTGGTGCCTGTCTTTGCGGCCATACTCAGCGTCTTGATCCTGGCAGAGGTTTTTTCACTGTTCCACGGTCTCGCTCTGGTTTTTGTTCTCGGCGGAATTGCCTTATCTGAGCGTGGCAAGCCGGAAACCGAGCGCGGTTAATCAGAGAATCGTCACCGCATGATCTTTGGCGAGCGGTTCGGAGGATAAAATATGGGTGCCCTAACTGGCATTAAAGTTATTGATTTAACACGTATTTTGGCGGGGCCGTTTTGCTCTATGATGCTTGCCGATATGGGTGCCGATGTGATCAAGGTGGAAAGTCCGAATGGCGGTGACCCGATCCGCGGGCAAGGGGCTTTCAAATATGGTGTCAGCTGGTATTTCGCGCAATTTAACCGCAATAAACGCTCCATCATCCTCGACCTGCGCAGCGAGCAGGGTAAGGCTGTACTCGCGGATCTGATCCGCCAGGCCGATGTTTTAGTGGAAAACTATCGCCCCGGTGTCCTTGATGCCATGGGCTTTGATCAGGGCCGACTTGATGCCCTCAATCCCGCCCTGGTGGTTACCCGAATTACAGGGTATGGCAGTACCGGACCATATAACGACCGACCTTCCTTTGATTTTATCGCACAAGCAATGAGCGGCTTTATGAGCACCACAGGGCTTCCTGATGGTGATCCGATGCGCGGTGCCCCGCCATTGAGTGATTTAATCGCCGGCCTTTACGCGGCATTTGGAACCGCCTCAGCACTTGTTGCCCGGGGTGGTCTGGCGTCGGCACAGCCACCGGGACGCGGGCAGGTGGTGGAAACAGCCCTGACCAATGGCTTAATTAGTTTCCTGGCGTATTTATCGGCAGAATATTTTGCGACCGGTCAGAACCCGGCGCGTACCGGCAACGATCATCCCATTACCGCGCCTTATGGCCTGTTTGAGGCAGCCGATGGGCAGATCGCTGTCGCCCCAAGCCAGCCTTATAATGTCACGCAGTTTTTAGGTGCCCTTGGGCTGAGTGATTTGCTGACCCAGGATGACTTTCGAGATAATCAGGCGCGTATGACAAACCGCGCTGCGTTAAACGCTTTGATTAATGCGGAAACCTGTAAGCAATCCGTGGATCATTGGATCACCGTCATTAATGAGGCCGGCTGCCCCTGTGGCCGGGTCATGAGCCTGGCGGAAGTATTCGATGATCCACAAGTGCAAGCCCAAGACATGGCCATAGATATTGATCACCCAGGCCATGGCCCCGTGCGGGTAACGGGTTTCCCGGTTAAAATGACAGGGACGCCCTGCGAAGTGCGCTTTCCGGCGCCTAACCTGGGCGCGCATGGCGCCGAAATTCTTGAGGAACTTGGCTATTCAGCCGAGAAAATTGCGGCGACATTGCCCGCCGCTACACCGACAAATTGATGCCATTTACCTGTTATTGAGGCGGTGCATCGCATGTTTGAAGTCCCAAAAACGTGCACCATCGCTGCAGCTCGCGGGCCAGTCGGTTACGTCGAATTGTGGTCCAGCGAAGGCGGCGCTCAAGCCAGGCGCCATTGATCCTTAAATGGCTTTGCTCACGAACGGCTTTGAGGTCAATGCGGCCAATCAACCGATCACCCTCTAAAATCGGCAAAACATAATAGCCAAATTGCCTTTGGGGTTCTGGGACAAAGGCTTCGAACCTGTAGGTGAAGCCGAAAAGTTGCGCCGCGCGGTTGCGGTCCCGCAAAATTGGATCGAAGGGGCTAAGCAGTCGCAGCCGAGCCGGCGGCGGCGGTATATCGTTTTGGCGGCTAAAAATATCGGCTCGGGCGACCATCCGCCGGTATCCGCCGTCAGCCATCTGAACATCGACACTGCGCAGTTTATTGCGCCCTGCGGTGTTGCACCATGCGGTCGCCTCTTTGATGGAGACGGCTTCCCAAAAGCGTGCAATTTCGCTGGCCGTGGCAAATCCTAACCGTTCAATGGCAGAGCAACACGCCCAGTCAATAAATTCTGCTTCGGTTGGCTGATGATGATAGTACCGCGCCGGGATAACGTGCTCGGTCAAATCATAGACTTTCTGGAAGCCCCGCCGCCCGGTAACCGCCAGTTCGCCGGTTCGCCACATGAATTCAAGCGCCGATTTTGAGGGTCGCCACCCCCACCAACTGCCACCTGGGCTTGTCGGTTTCTCGGCATCACCAACGTCGCGCGCCATGATCGGGCCGTTTTCGGCAATCTGGGCTTTAATGTTCGATAAGGTGCGCTGATAATCTTCACCTAGCCGCTGTCGCCACCATCGATTGGCCAAGATTTTCCGACGCACACGCTGAAACTGTGGGTGCCAATAGCCAAACCATTTAACCGGGATGACCGCCGCATCATGGGTCCAGTTTTCAAACAAGCTGCGCTCACGCTCAAGGTGATGGGTTAACCAATTGTGCCGATATCGGCCGCTGCGGCTGAACAAAATATGATGGTGAGCTTGCTCAACCGTTCGGATGCTGTCGACTTGTACAAAGCCTAATTCGGTGACGAGATCGGCCAAACTGGCACGGCCGGTCTGTGCAAAGGTACCGGCACTTAATTTGTGATGGTCGAGGAAGAGATGCCGCGCCATATTATTATCAATCAGGTCAGGGGTCATACGCGCTCAAAACTCTTTCTGTTTGGTACCTGGAAGGGTTACAATTATAACGGGTGTAAATGTAAACCATAGAGGCGATACCGATGAATCTTAAATTGGATCATGTGAACCTTCGAACCGCAAATGTCGAACAATTGGTCGCCTGGTATGGCCGTGTTTTGGGACTGAAGCCTGGGCCGCGCCCAGGGTTCTCCTTTCCGGGCGCTTGGTTAATGGCAGGTCATGGCGAAGCGGCAGCGGTGCATGTGGTCGGGGTCGACAGTCAGCCCGGCCCTTATGATCCCGAACAGCAGCTAGAGCATTTTGCGTTCTCGGCCTCAGGCCTGGCAGACTTTCTGGCGCATTTGCGGGCTGAAAAAATCGCCTATTATTGCCGAGTTTTACCGGATACGGGCGTTCGCCAGGTCAATTGTCATGATTGTGACGGCAATCACTTACATATTGATTTTCCGGCCGCAGAAGAAGCTGATTTGAGCGATTACGGCGGTCACTAAGGCAGGTTTAAGGGCTCGGCGGCGCAGCCGCTTTTGCCGGCAGCCGCATCATCATCCGACCAAGCCATTCGGCGGGTAAGGCTTGCATGATGCGCGCCAGCACCAACATCGGCCATGGAAAAACAATACGCCCATGATTGGCGGCCAAGCGGCGAGCGATCAAGGCGGCGGCACGCTCCGCCGGCATCAAAAACGGCATCGGGAAATTATTTGCGTCAGTCATCGCTGTTTTCACATAGCCGGGGCAGATGACGGACAGCTTTATGCCTTGTGCGGCAAGATTTGGCCGCATGCCTTCACCCAGGGTTTTGACCGCAGCTTTTGAGGCACAATACGCCGGTGCATTCGGCAACCCCATGAAACCGGCAACCGAACTGACAAGGGCGATTTGCCCCTTGTGCCGTTTTGCCATCAAGGGGATCGCCGGAAAAATTGTGTTTAGGACACCGTCAATATTGATGGCGAAAATATGCCGTGTTTGCTGGTTGCCCTCAGGGCCGTCGGCGGTACCGCCGGAAACCCCCGCATTCGCAATCACCAGCTCAAGGGGGGCCTGCCGATCGCAGCGCGTGATCCACCGTTGCATGGCGCCTTGATCGGTCACGTCAATACAGTCCGCGTGCACCGTCGCGCCGGATTTCCGGCAATTAGCAACAACCTTGGCAAGCCGCTCGGAATGGCGTCCGGATAAAAAAAGTGTTTTCCCCGGGGCGGCGAAATGCGCCGCCAAGGCGGCACCAAGACCGCTGCTCGCGCCGGTAATTAAAATCGCTTTTGGCTGTGGTGATGCCATGAACACGCACCCTTTTCGCTGCCGCCTTGTTGCACACTGCTCCCCTAGATATAGTGGTTGCTCTGTGCTGCCAAAGGTTATCGTGGGGCAACTGGCGAAAGGATTCCTGAATGGCCGTGAAAAGTATGACTGGATTTGCCCGTTACGAGGGTCAGCTTGACCTTGGTGACGGGATCTTTGCTGATTGGGCTTGGGAGTTAAAGACAGTCAATGCCAAAGGCCTAGATATTCGCTTTCGTTTGCCCCATGGCTATGAGGATATGGAGGCGGCGGCACGGCGGCTGTTAGACCAAGCTTTAGGGCGCGGCGCCGTTAATGCGCAATTATCGGTGACCGTTAATACCGGCCCGACGGCAATGGCCGTCAATGAGCAAATGCTGGCTGAGATTCTTGCCTTACAAGCGCGTTTGGAAGCTGGCGGACAGGTTTTCCCGTCGCCGCCGCGATTAGACGCCTTACTTGGTTTGCGCGGTATGCTTGAGCTGGCCGAACGGGATATTGACAGCAGCCAACGCCAGCAGGTCGTCACTGCCGCGCTGGCCGGTTTGCAGGCAACCGTTGAGCTGCTTGCCAGCGCACGCGATGCGGAAGGTGGACGCTTGCAGGTGGTTCTATCCGACCAGTTGACCGCGATTAAAGCGTTAACGGCGGCGGCCGGCGAACGGGCGGCCGGGCAACCGGAAATGCTGAAACATCGGCTTGTTGAGCAACTTGACCTTTTGCTAACCGCTAATCCGCCGGTGAGCGAGGATCGGTTGGCGCAGGAACTGGCAATGCTGGCGACAAAGGCCGATGTGCGGGAGGAGATTGACCGGCTGGCGGCGCATATTGAGGCTGGCGACGCATTGTTAAATACCGCCGAGCCTGTTGGTCGGCGATTGGATTTCCTGTGTCAGGAACTAAACCGTGAGGCCAATACCTTATGCTCAAAAGCGGTTGATCTGGAGCTCACCCGAATTGGGCTGGATTTAAAAAGCCGGATCGAGCAATTTCGCGAACAAGTCCAGAATGTTGAATAGACAGGTTGACCATGACCAATGACACCATGATCACACGTCGCGGTTTAATGCTGGTTTTATCCTCACCTTCCGGGGCTGGTAAAACCTCTATTTCCCGCGCTTTGTTAGAACAAGATGATGCATTGACCTTGTCCGTTTCCGCAACCACCCGGGCCCGCCGACCCGGCGAAGTGCATGGCCGTGACTATCTTTTCGTTGATCCCGAAGAATTCACCCTGATGATCAATCGCCGCGAGCTGCTGGAACATGCCAAGGTCTTTGGCAATTATTACGGCACCCCGCGCCAACAGGTTGAACAAACCTTGGCTGAAGGCAGTGATGTCTTATTTGATATCGACTGGCAGGGCACACAGCAAATGGCCGACCAGGCGCGTGCCGACCTTGTCAGTGTGTTTATTTTACCGCCATCGACAGCGGAGCTGGAGCGCCGCCTGCGAAGCCGGGCCCAGGACAGTCCGGCCGTAGTCGCCGAGCGAATGTCAAAAGCAGCCGATGAAATCAGCCATTACCGCGAATATGACTACATCATCGTCAACCATAAAATTTCCGACAGCGTTGCCCAAGTGCGGGCAATCCTGGCCGCAGAGCGACTGCGCCGTGACCGCCAATTGGGACTAACAGATTTCGTTAAATACCTGCGTCAAGGCTATTAACCTGGCGCTTGCCCATCGAGGGTTTGGGCGATCCGACAAAAATCCTCAATCGATAATTCTTCCGGTCGGGCCTGCGGGTTGATGCCGGCGGCCGTCAGCATGTTGGCACCGCCTAAGCTGCGTAGGCTGGCACGCAGCATTTTCCGCCGTTGCCCAAATGCAGCCGCCGTTAAACGTTCCAGCGTCGCCCTGTTCGCGGCTGCCAACGGCTGTGCACGCGGGATTAAGCGGACCACGGTAGAGGTAACTTTTGGCGGTGGTGTAAAAGCACTTGCCGGCAGATCAAAAAGTTTTTCGGCCTTGGTCAGCCAGCCCACCAAAACGGAAAGCCGGCCATAGGCTGCGCTGCCTGGCGCGGCGACCAGACGGTCGGCGACTTCACGCTGGAACATCAATGTCATGGAGGCAATATGGTCAAGGTGATGCAGCCAGCCGATTAACAATTGGGTGGCAATGTTATAGGGCAAATTTGCCGCAATTCTGATGGGTGCCGGGCCTAAATCAGCAAGATTAACTCTGCTGGCGTCGGCCAGGTGAACGGTCAGACGGGAACCTGCGGCCACCGTCAAGGTTTCTAAGGCAGCGACGGCGCGGGCATCTTTTTCAACCGCAACCAAGCGCTGCGCTCCTTCAAGCAGCAGCCCCCGAGTCAGGCCGCCCGGGCCTGGTCCGATTTCAACAATGGTGCCCTGCTCAAGCGGTCCGGCGGCACGTGCAATTCGGCGCGTCAAGTTCAGGTCAAGCAGGAAGTTCTGCCCTAAGTGTTTGCGCGCCGAAAGTTGATGGTCAGCGATGATGCTGCGCAGTGGCGGCAAATTTTCAACGGCATCATCTGCGCTGTCGGCATTCATGCGATTGCCTGCTGGGCGCGGTTATGGGCCATTTCAGCGGCGCTCTCAATCGCTGCGATCATGCTGCGTGGATCAGCTTGGCCGGTGCCGGCAATGTCCAAGGCGGTGCCATGATCCGGTGAGGTGCGCACAAATGGTAACCCAAGGGTGATGTTCACGCCGCGCCAAAAATCCAGTGTTTTCAATGGGATTAAAGCTTGGTCATGATACATGCACATGGCGACATCAAAACTGTCGCGATGATCGCTGTGAAACAGACTATCTGCAGCGAACGGTCCGCTGGCCGCAATGCCGTCATTTTGAAGGTGCTGAATGGCGGGAATGATTATGTCAATTTCCTCGCGGCCAATGCTGCCGTCTTCGCCGGCATGCGGGTTCAGGCCGGTAAAGGCGAGCCGTGGCTGCGGCAAACCAAAGTCGCGCGCCAGGGCGGCCGCCGTTATGCGCCCGGCAGTGACAATTTTTTCCACGCTTAACGCCCCTGGAACGGCCGATAAGGGCAGATGGATCGTTATTGGCACGACGCGAAGGCCAGGCACTGCCAACATCATGACACTTTCAGGGACGCCGCCGAGATGCGCTAAAAACTCGGTATGGCCCGGGTATTCAAAGCCGCTTTGGTAAAGCACGGTTTTTTGAATTGGGTTGGTGACCATGGCCGCAGCTGTGCCATTTTTCACATAGTCGGCAGCATCGCTGATCGCTTTGATGACAGCTGCGCCATTCGCACTGTCGGGCCGGCCAAGTTTCGGCGGGACAGCAAAATCCACGCCGAGAACAGGCAGCTCGTCAGGGCCTGCATGTAAGGCTTGCGCCGGATCATCAATCGGCAAAATTTTAATCGGCCAGTTATGGGCAGTGGTCATTGCCGCCAGTCGGTCGGGCGCATCAAGCAAGGCAAATGCCGGCAGGTTGGGCCGCCATAATTTCGCTTTCACCGTGATCTCGGCGCCCACGCCGGCAGGTTCCCCGCAGGTGATCACGATTGGCTTTTTCAGTTGCGGCGGCTCAGGATGCATAGCTGACTTAAATTCGGCGGTCGATTGTCGCGATACGTCTTAAGTCCATCAAATATTGCCGCGCGTAGTTTTGTAAGCGTTCATTTTCCAGACGTTGGCGAAATTGCGCACGGCTTGGTATCTTTGGCTTATTGGTTTGCCTGTCGCAAATCATTAAAACCATAAGACCGGTTGGCATTTTTATCGGTGCTGAGGCCGACCCCGGCTTCAGATCGACGATCTTATCCCGCAACTTTGGCGCCAATTCACCAACCACAAGGGTGCCCAGGTCGGGGCTTGCAGGGGATTTAATCTCAATGGCGCGTTGGCGAATGTCATCACATGATTTTGCTGTTTGGCTGGCCGTATCGGCGATGTCGCGCTGCCGTGATTTTGTTGCCGCATCAGCTGTTGCCGGCAGCGGCACGAACAGTTGCGCCAAGGTAACCTTATCAAGCAGTGGGCGGGCGCCATCACGCACCTGACGATCATCTAAGCGCAGAATATGGTAGCCAAGTACGGTTCGGATTGGGGCGCTGATTTCGCCGATTTCTAACGCCGTCGCGGCTGCATCCAATCGCGGATGCAAGCGCTGTGAGGCAAGCCAACCAAGGCTGCCGCCGTCAGCCGCCGTTGGGCCTTGGGAGTGCTCACGAGCGGTACCGGCAAAATCGCTGCCGTCGCGCAGCTGGCGCACCAGCAAGTCGGCATTTTGTTTCACACCGGCGTCGTCCTCCGGGTCGGCAACAGGCAGCAGGATTTCGGACAGCAAGGCTTGCGGTTTACTCAGATTTGCGTTGAAAAGGCTGACGGCCGCATCCACATCAGCGTTGCTGACTTGGGTTTGATTGCGGAATTTTGCGGCAACCAGCCGAGACCAGACTATTTCTGCCTGCAGTTGCCGGTCAATCGTGCTCAATTGCACGCGTTGGCGGGCTAATTTCTCGCGCAGGACGTTGACCGAGGTATTGTTTCGGCGGGCCACATTGGCCCAAGCTTGTTTTAAATCGACGGCATTAATTTCGATGCCCAGACGGCCGGCTTCCTGAAGTTTCAATTCTTCATCGATGAGGGTTCGTAAGACCCCGCCGGCCAGGCGGCGGCGAATCTCTGGGGTTGCTTTGCGTCCGGAGGTGGCCAGCAAAAGATTAATCCGGGCGCTCAAATCTTGGCGTGAAATGACACGTTCATTAACGACGGCTGCGATGCGGCCGAAAGCACCATTTGTTTGGGCGGACGCCGGTGCATGCTCCCCCATGCTTACAAGCAGCATCCCGACGGCAAGCAGTTTAAGAGACCAAATCTGCGCCGCTTTTGGCACTTTTTGCAGCATTAATTTGCCGTTTAACCGTTGCATGTTAACCCTAGTTTACGATGAAAAAGGTGATGTGTCGCACCTATTTACCATCTTGCGCATTCAGCGCCAAATTGCCGAGGTGGGTAAAATTGATCCGAAATAAGATCGCTGTGTCAGGTCCAATTTCTTCGTCACGCACATCCGTATGCTCAATATCAATCCCAAAGGTGAAACATTCATCGCCATAATTGACCCCGAAGACAACTTCTCGGGCGTGGTTCTCCCCTTGTGAAAAATCATGAACCAGGCGGAATTTGGTGGTCCAAAATTCGCTGAGACGGCCACTCATCGAGAACGCTATTTGCTCGTGCTCCGGGGTATCACTTTGCCTCTTTGTATCGTTCACAAACACGTAATCAAGGCCGACACCGAGCGCATTATTGTTATAGACGAAGCCGAATTCATTGCGCCGGACGGTAAAGGTTCGCTGATCCAGTCGGAAGCGATAATTGGCATTGAAATTGGGGGTTGGGGCGACGGTTATGCGTCCCACATAATCGGATCTTCGCCGCTCTAACCCGGAGCCGGTTTCAAACGGCGTCTTTCCTGAAATACGCTGACTTTGGCCAATGAAAAAGCTTGATCCACGCCCGCTATCGCCACGAATTGCCGTCGAGATACCATAGTCAATATACGATCCCGTCGTCACCCGATCGCGCCCGTTAAATCGATTGAGCCGGAACAGTGTGGTTTCATCAAATTCAAAGTTTTGGCTATCCTCATTGGGAATTTCAGCCTTATTGCCGTCACTTGGCCCGGCGACAGCCATGATGATTGGCTCAATCACCTGGGTATAGTTCGGGCCGCGGCGCACCAATGGTAACCGCCATTCGACGCCCAGCTGTGGGAAGCTGCGAACAGTCGTGTCATTGTCGACCATATCGCCATTTGCGGCCGTAAAATTATCAACCTGGTAGGCGTCATTGGTGACCTTAGCTGTCACCGTGATGACTTCGCCGAGGGCGCCGATGTAAGGCAACTGGTAGCCGATATCTTGTGATAGCCGCGTACTGGTCAGGTCGGAATCGCCGGCCAAGGCAACCATGCTGGTGTTACCAAGCAAGTAACCACCAAAACGGTCCGCCTGGGAAACCGTATCATATTCAAAAAGTGGTGCTGCAACAGGTGCGCTTTTACCCACATCATCAGCTTCCAGGCCCTGAAATTGGTAAGCACCGACGCTGGTATAGTTGGCGCCAAAAAAACCTTCGGCAAAGGCGCGGCTGGTTAAGGTTGTGGTGCTATCCAGTTTGAAACGCCGCAAATAGGTCCGGTTACTGGTGCGCTCTAGATCAAACCCGGCGCGCCAATTCCGATCAATTGAAAAGCGGCCACTTAAATCAAGGCTGCCTTGGGCAGATGTGTCACCTGTGTCGATGCCGTTTTCAGTATCATCAAGATAGCCAATGGTGCCGGCTAAATCGATTTCACCGGAGCCAAGGTGTTGCCGGTATCGGGCGCTTAAAATACCGCCGGCCCGACTGTAAACAATGGGTTCGATCTGCAGGTCACGATCTGGTGCGATCGCCCAATAATAAGGTGTCCCGACAATGCTGCCTAATTGCTGGGTTTGCCCAAGCCGGGGCGGTAGCAGGCCGGTACGCCGGTCAACCGACGGGTCGGGATGGAAGAAGAACGGCACATAGGCAATCGGTGTCCCCCACAATTCCAGCCAGGCATCTTTGTAAATCAGGTCTTTTGCGGTCTCATCATGGATCACTGTCAGCGCTTTGATTTGCCACAGCGGCGGCCGATCTGGCTTGTCGGGACACAGATTGCAGGGCGAATAAACACCATAATCCATGACTTTTGACTGCCCAGCTGTGCGCGTTAGCCGCCGCGCCGCTAACCGCGAGCCATCAGCAAGCATGGCCTGCAAGTTCAAAATAAAGCCGTCCTTTAAGGTACCATTCAGCTCCAGATACTCGGCGGTCAACACATCACCGCCAGGATCCAACAAAGCGACATTGCCTGTGGCAATCACCATATTGCGGCCCTGATCGAAGGTCACTTGGTCGGCGAATAACAAGCGCTCGCCTTGGCTAAGTTCAATCTTGCCGCGGGCGGTGATGGTTGCCAGTTCACGATCGTGGATGACCTCATCGGCAATGATCCGTACCGGCTCGCTGGTGACAATGGTGTCATCTGTGATCGCACCATCGGCGGTGCTGGCCGTGCTCGGCGCGGCGGTGCTGGCGGCGAGAATCACCGCAACAGCCAAGATATGGATGGTTTTCCGGCTCAGCCGTACCATGTCAGCCATCCTCCAAGTGCAGCAGACCTGAGAAACCGATCAAGGTCACCACCGCGGCCGGTGTCCAGGCAGCTAAAATTTCCGGTAATTGCGTTGAAAGCCCAAGCGCGTAAATGATATCGGAAAGAAAATAGAAGATGAAGGCAAACAGCAGACAAACAGCTGTTCTGATCATCACGTCACCTTGGCGAAATAGCCGCAGCGAAAACACCGCCGCCATCAATACCATGGCACTGAGCAATAATGGCGACGCCAGCAAACGGTGAAAATGAAGCCGGTGCCGATTGGCGGAAAATCCAGCTTTTTCAAGGGTGGCGATGAACCCTGGGAGCTGCCAAAAGCCGATGGCCTGTGGCGAGACTAAGCTATCTTGCAGATTTTCGAGGGTGAGATCGGTCTCAAAAATCATTTCTGTTTGATCGGTGATTTTACCGTTGGTGGCGGTCACGCGGGCATCGTTAAGAATCCATTTACCCGCGCCCAAGGTGGCACTGGCGGCGTCGATGCGACCATCGAACTGATCTTCTCCGGCAAATAAATACACGACCACCGGTTTAAAGGTCATGCTGCTTTTCTCGATGCCCCCTGCATGCAGGACCGAAATACGCTCACCGGCACGTTCCCTAATCCATAACCCGCCATCTGCAATGGCCGTTAATTTTGGGCGGCCGGTCAAGATTTCAGCTTCAACAAATTCATACTTATCGCTTAACACCGCGGTAATTGGATTGAACAAAGTCGGCCGCAAAATACCAACAATTAAAGCCAAGGCCAACGCCGGCAGCAGAAACTGCCAAACCGAAACCCCGGCGGCTCTGGCAACAACCAATTCGCCGGTGCGCGTCAACTTTGTGAAGGCCAGCATACTGCCAATTAAGAATGCGAACGGCAGCATGGTTTCCATCATCGCCGGCAATTTCAACAGCGCCAGTTCAAGGACCCGGCCAAGCGTTGCACTTTCTTTATTTGCGCTGCGCCGAAGCAATTCGACCAAATCCAACGTGAAAACGACACCGACCAAGGCCGCCATCGTGCCGGCGGTGGTCAAGGCAAAAATACGTCCGAAATAGGCGGTTAAGGTTGAGGATAAACGCATCTATTTAGGCCGGTCCTGCAGCGCGGGCGCGCCGCCGGAATGAGGCACCCAAAATCATAATGATCACCGGTGCGCCAATTACCAGGTAGAATAAAATTTCTAATCCTGGCGTGCGCACCGCAAAATAACGGGCCGCCAGAAACGCTGCTTGAACAGCGCAGGCACTGCCAATCGCCAGCGCAATCCGCAGGCCCTGTCCACGGCGCGAAAACTCGCCGCTAAATAGGCTGGCGATGGCCACCAAAACCAGTGTGATCGCAAGCAATGGCGAGCTTAGGCGGCGATGGCCTTCAGCGTGATTTTCCAGCGTCTGGCGGTTAAGCACGGCACCTTCTTGCACGTTGTCGGCGCTAAAAAGCTCAGTCACAAACAGCTCGTTGCGATCACGCGATGTTCGCTGCGGCACCCCGGAGGTGGCCGTCAGGTCAATTGCGTAGCGATCAAAATACAGCAAGGTAAGGCGCTTGGTGACCACGTTACGGGTTTGCCGGTTACCATTTTCCATCACCACCTGTGGTCCGGTAGGTGTCATTAACAGTGAACCACGTTCGGCAATGACGGTTGCCGTTTCATTCGCGTCGCGGGCATCGTGAATTAAAATGCCACGCAGCTTTCCGGCCTCAGTGCGTTCGCGCACAAACAGCGTCACACCTGGGGCGATGTTTGTGAAAACCCCCTCGCGCAGTAAAATATTGGCGTAATTGTGACGAATTGAAAATTGCAGTTCTTTAAACGCCCGATAGCCGACAGGTTGTAAATAAAGCGTCATGGCATAGCAGGCCAAGACCGTGACGCCGGCGCAAACAAGCGCCGGCCGCGCCAGCCGCGCCGGGCTGACGCCGACCGCCGATATAATGATCAACTCGCGGTCGTTAATCAGCCGGTTGTAAACAAACAGCACGGCGGCAAACACGGCGATCGGCAAGACTCCCGCCAGCCAGGCCGGCATCAGCAAAACGGTTAAATATAAGAAAGTACTGAAGGGTAAGCCGCGATTAACGATTAATTCAATAAATCTCAGGCTCTGCGTCAGCCAAATAATAGCTGTCAAAGCGATGATGATGAAAAACATCGCCGTAAAAACTTGTCGCTGAAGATAGCTGTTTATCCGCATTAACTGCCGTACACGGTGATCAACCCCGCGCCGCACCTTATCGACGCCTGAAAAAGCTTTTCTAGCCGAATCCGCAGGTCGGGGCAACGCACGACTGTGTTTTTACGTCTTCTCGCGGCCCGCTGGAACAAATCTCTGCGGCATCTTTTTGACAGCTTGATTGACAGAGTGTAGTTCAGCGGCTGAGATGACATTACGGCGCGAATTTGAAAACCGACAAACGTTATCGCAAGGATGCAGGTTATGAAGATTACCTTTCAAAAATTATCATTGCCGAAAACCGGTGCACTGGTTTTGGGCGTTATGAGCGGCTGCAAACTGTTGCCTCTTGGCGTCGAGGTTGACGCTGCAGTTGATGGGCTGCTGACGCAAGCAATGAAAGATGCACGCTTTGACGGTGACGATCACCAGACGCTGAGCGTCGCGACACCGCGCGGGGCGGTCCTCTTATATGGCTTGGGCGATGGTGAAAGCATCGATGAGCTGTGGGCGGAAAAAGCCGGTGGCAGCATTTTTGCGGCCCTTGCAAAAACCGGGGCGTCAAAAATCAATGTCATTTTTGAGCCGCATGCGAGCGCTGAAGAAGGTGTTGCGCTGCGGGCTGCGCATATGGCTTTCGCGGCGCAACTCCGCGCCTATCGCTTTGACAAATATAAAACCCAATTAAAAAATGACGATTTGCCAAGTCTGCAGCAGATGGTTCTGCTGGTTGATAAAACAGCTGCCGCACGTCGCGCCTTTGCATCCCTCGAAGCGGTCGCCGAGGGGGTTTGCTTGACACGCGACTTGGTCTCAGAGCCACCAAACGTGCTGTATCCTGAAAGCTACGCCAAACGCTGTGCGGCTTTAAAAGAGCTTGGCGTGAAGGTCGAAGTGCTCGGCGAAAAGGAAATGAAAAAACTCGGCATGGGCGCGCTCCTTGGGGTCGGGCAAGGCTCGGTTCGGGAAAGTAAAATCGTGGTCATGCGCTGGAACGGTGCGAGCAATAGCCGGGCCAAGCCGCTGGCTTTCATCGGCAAAGGTGTGACCTTTGATACCGGTGGGATTTCCCTGAAGCCGGCCGGCGGCATGGAAGATATGAAGTGGGATATGGGCGGCTCCGGAACCGTCGTTGGTTTGATGCACGCACTTGCCGGGCGTAAGGCAAAGGTCAACGCCATTGGTGTCATTGGCTTGGTTGAAAACATGCCCGATGGCAATGCCCAACGTCCCGGTGACGTGGTGACCTCAATGTCGGGACAAACCATCGAAGTCATAAATACCGATGCTGAGGGCCGCCTGGTTCTTGCTGACGTGCTGCATTACACCGCCACCAAATATAAGCCGGTGTTTATGATTGATTTGGCCACGCTGACAGGGGCTATGATGGTCTCGCTCGGGCAGGTGAACTGCGGTTACTTTGCCAATGATGATGATCTGTCCGACAAAATTGCCGCCGCCGGCAAGGCCACGGGCGAAGGTGTTTGGCGGATGCCGCTGGGGGCCGAATATAATAAGCAGCTCGATAGCGACATTGCCGATATGAAGAACGTTGGCCCGCGTTGGGGTGGGGCCATTACCGCAGCCTGCTTCCTGGAGCGATTTGTCGGCAAGACACCGTGGGTACATATGGACATCGCCGGCATGGCCTGGACGTCGAAAGACAGCCCAACTGTTCCAAAGGGCGGTACCGGCTGGGGTGTCCGCTTGCTTAACCGTCTGGTTGCCGACAATTACGAATAATCGGCGCACCGCTGAGGTGCCGCTCTGGTTCGCTTTAAGCGTCTTGATCGGCACCGCCGGCGGCAATGCGGCGGTCGACAAAATCGTCCAGCTCGGCGCGGACGGCAGCATCCATGGGTGGTTCCTCATAGTCGGCCAATAATTGCTTATAGATGCCATTGGCGCGGACAGCGGCGGTTTGAGATCCACTATCTTGCCAGTTTTCAAAGTTTTGCCAGTCCGATACCAACGGCTGATAAAAGGCATTTTCATAGCGTTCCATGGTATGTGCGGAGCCGAAAAAGTGACCGCCCGGACCAACTTCATTTATGGCTTCAATGCCAAGTTCAGCCTCATTGATGGGGACCGGCTCAAGAAATTGCACCATCATCTGAAGCATCTCGGCATCAAGGATCATTTTTTCAAAAGAGGCAGATAAACCGCCCTCGAGCCACCCCAGACCATGCTTGATCAAATGGCAATGGGTCAAAAAGCATGGCCATAGGGACATCATCGATTCATAGACGGATTGCTCGTCCGGTGCGTTTGAAGCATTCACATTAGAAGACCGATAAGGCACGTTATAACGGCGCGCCAATTGGCCGCCGATTAATACGGCTTTGGCGTATTCCGGGGTGCCGAAAGCAGGCGCGCCAGTTTTCATGTCAACATTTGATGTGAAGCCGCCATAGATGACAGGGGCCCCCGGACGCACCAATTGCGACAGTGTGAAACCAGCTAAAGCTTCGGCATTTTGCTGGGCAATTGCACCGGCTAAACTGACCGGCGCCATCGCCCCTGCCAAGGTAAACGGGGTAAAGCAAATGACCTGCCCGTGGAGGGCCAACTCGATCACGCCTTTCAGCATCGGAATGTCATATTGCAGGGGCGAATTTGCATTGATGATCGACATCATCGAGGGCTGCTGGACGAGCTCCTCGGGGCTGACGGCACGAACAATGCGGGTCATCTCGATGACATCTAAAATCCGCTGGCGTCCGAGGGAGTAACCAAACAAGGGTCCATCCCCCAGAATAGCCACAGCTCGGATGGCCTCAAGATGCCGAATGTTGACGGGAAGATCGACAGGTTCAACAGGGTGCCCGCAAATGATTTGGCTAACGTTCAATTGCTGGGAGAGCCGCAGCAAATCTTTAAAATCGGCAAAATTGCCTGTTCGCCGGCCACGATCAAGGTCAGTGGCATGTGGCGGGCTGCCGACGGCGGCGATATTGATATAGTTTTCCCCAAAGATGAGCGAGCATTCCGGATTGCGGGCATGAAATTTAAATACCGGCGGGATGGTTTTGATGGTTTCTTCCACCATTGCCGGATCAAAGCGAACCCGCGGGCCGTCATTTTCAACATCAGCCCCAGCTTGGCGCAGAATCTCACGTGCTTCCGGAAGCAGGAAATTCACCCCGATCTCTTGTAAAATCGTCAAAGACGCAGTGTGAATGGCGTCAAGTTCATCATCTGAAATAATTTTAAAAGGTGCATAGGGGGAGCGGTATTGACCTCGCGGTATTTGGTTAAGCGGAGCTGATTGCCGGGCTTTCCTCTGGCCGCTACGAATGCCGCGTTTCGGCTCTCTAGATCTTGGCATATGGGTTCTCGATTCATGATTATTCAACCAATACGATACGCCCGCCATAGTGTCATAGCTTAATCGTCTGCGCCGTTAAAATATCGTGAAAGCGACGCGACAGGTGCAAAATGATGGCAATTTTGATGCTATGTTGAACCACCTAAAGCTTTGGATTTCATGATCTAAGGATGCTATTCAAACAGGCCATTTTTAAGGAATTTTAACGATGACATTAGATCGGACACGCAGTTATTCCTGGGATGATCCACAGATTTCATTTGATGCCGCCCAACGTCTCGACGGGTTGGCATTTATGCATGCGATTATTGCCGGTGAGCTGCCGCAGCCGCCGATTGCGCGAACACTTGGCTTTGAGCTTATCGAGGCCGAGAAAGGACGATGCGTGTTTGCCGGCCAGCCAGGCGAATTTTTATTGAACCCGCATGGTGCCGTTCACGGTGGCTATTTTGGGGTACTGTTAGATTCTGCCATGGGCTGTGCCGTCGGCTCAACTCTGGCCGCTGGGCAGGCGCACACGACGCTGGAATATAAGATCAACACGGTGCGCGGGATGACAGCGGCAACAGGGCTTGTCCGCACCGAAGGTTGGGTGGTCCACGCCGGCCGCCGCACCGCCACGGCCGAAGGCCGGATTGTCGACGCCAAAGGGCGTATCCTTGGCCACGGCAATACCACCTGTATAATTTTATCCTGAGCCCGGGCGCCGGCGGACGAGCCTTAATCGTCCAGCGCTTGATAAACGGCGACCCGCATATCATCGGCCAGCGGCAGTTGCGAGCCAAGATATTGGCTCATTACAACGCCGACCATGTCTTCGGCAGGGTCGATCCAGAAATAGGTCGATGCCGCCCCGGCCCAGCCACATTCGCCAATACTGGTCAGCGACATGGCGCGCCCGGTGTCGGTCATGACTCTGCCGGCGAGCCCAAACCCATAGCCGGGCAGGGCCACAGGACCAAGCCGCAGGGGCTGTTGTGATTCAGGAATGCGGTTGGTCCACATTAGCTTATGGGTGGTCCGCGATAACAGCCGTTCGCCAGATGCGGTTTTGCCGCTGGCCAAAAACTTTGCCACTTTCATGTAGTCGCTGACGGTTGAAAATAACCCATGGCCGCCGCGCCAAAAGCTGTTGCTGTCGGCCGGATATTGATCGGCTATGGTGTCAACATGTGTCAGTTTTTGCGGCAAGCCGGTAAATTGCATGATCGTCTGCAGGTCACCGGTCCCAAACATTTCCATTATCCGGCCACGTTCTGCGGCAGGAACTGAAAAGGCCGTGTCGACCAGGCCAAGTGGGTCCAAAATCTCGCGTTTTAACAGTGCCGGCAGGTCTTCGCCGCTAACCACCTCGAGGACCCGCGCCAAAACATCGGTTGCCACGCTGTAGCGCCAAGCGCTTCCGGGATCAAAGGCCAGCGGATTGGCGGCGATGAGGGCCACCATATCGGCCAAAGAATGCTCTGCGGCAAACATATCAGTCTGCGCATATAGTTGTCCGGCAGGGCATTCCGGTAAAAAGCTATACGATAAACCTGAGCGATGGGTGAGCAGGTGTTCGATTAAAATTGGCCCGGCGGCAGGTCGCCGACTGCCATCATTACTGACGACCTCGGGTGCCGCAAATTCCGGAATAAAGGCTGCGACTTGATCATAGAACCGCAGTGTACCGCGTTCCAAGAGCATCAACGCCAGCACCGAAACCAGCGGCTTTGTCATCGAATAAATTCGGTAAATCGGTTCATCGGCCATCGCCTTTTGAGTCAACGCATTGGACCATCCGGCACGCCCCTCGAGCCAGGTTTCACCACCTCGGTCAACCCGCCATTGAATGCCACTGAAGGCTTGTCGATCAATAAAGGATTGGGCACGGGTTGCGACCCGAGCTTCGCGCTGGCTATCGGCCATGAATATTCCCCTGTTGCGTGATGGTCATGGATGTTGATCGGTGATCAGTTACGATCGATCTGAGAATTGTTAATGGTTCACGGTGAAATTTCAATCATTCTTGGTTGTGGGCCGAAAAATCCACGCAGCGATGATCCAGGCACACAGCGCACCGGCAATCTGAGCGGCGATGAAAGCAGGCGCATCAAGGGGCCGAATGCCGGCAAAACTATCACTAAGTGAACGCGCCACGGTCACGGCCGGGTTGGCAAAAGAGGTTGAAGCCGTGAACCAGTAGGCAGCGGTGATATACAGGCCAACCGCTGTTGCAACCGCATCCGCACGGGCCCGGAGTGTCAGTAAAATGGTCAGCAATAATCCAAAAGTAGCGACACCCTCAGATAGCCATTGCGCCGGCCCGGTGCGGGCTTTTAACGATGCTTGCAGAATGTCGATCTCAAACATTGCATGCGCCAACCAAACCCCCAGAATCCCACCGATCACCTGACAACAGATATAAATCACCATGGCGCCGCCGGATAAATCGCGTTTCAGGGCAAAAACAAGACTTACGGCAGGGTTAAAATGGGCCCCCGAAATTGGCCCCAACATGGTGATCAGCACAAACAGAATGGCGCCGGTCGGCAGGGTATTGCCAAGCAAGGCAATGGCGACATTTCCACCTGCCAAGCGTTCCGCCATAATGCCCGAACCGACAACGGTTGCCAGCAGCAAAGCGGTGCCGATGAACTCAGCGGCGGCGCGGCGGGTGAGGTTATAGCTCATCGCAAATCTCGCAATTGTTTGTCCCCTGATACCGTGCGTCAAATGCGATGCACAGACAACTGTTTCTCCAGTGTTGAGCAGGTTAAATTTTCATAAAATTAATGATAAACATTAAAAAATCATTGAATATAGTGAAATTGAGTACATATGCAGGCGACGGAAAAGGAGAAAAAAATGTCAAAAAACAATCCTGAATTATCGCGCTATGTTGGTCGCTCGCGCCGACTGTTGGCCTTGGTGGTGGTGGCCTTCATGATTTTGTTTGCCTTCGGGACAATGCCGGCAACGAACATGGTCCCGGGGAAGCTGCTCAGCGGCGCGGAAGTTGAGGCGCTGGCGGATAACATTGTGGTTGTCCCGGCAGCAACTGGATTGGGGTTCATTTTTATCGCCAACCTGGTCTTATCACTGGCCCTGTCGGCGGCTCTTATCTGGCTGATTGACGGCATGTTGCGTGCCTACGGTCGCGGCGTGATATTTTCCCCACGGAACGCGCAGCGGGTGCAGTTAATTGGCTGGGTGATGTTGGCAGCGGCCCTGTTGCGCACCAGCATGCATGTTATCGAACGGTTTTTTATCGCCGGTGAGATGCCGCCGATTGTCGCCGCCGCACCGGCAGAAAAATCCATCGATCTGCTGGTTTGGCCGCTACCGCTTGATCTGCCGATTTTGTTTGGTGCCATTACGATCATCGTGATGGGCCAGGTGATGCGGCATGCCGCCCGCTTAGAGGAAGAACTTTCGCATGTCGTCTGATGATCATAGCGCCCCGACTGTGCCCGTTGCGCCGGCCTCAACCATTGATGTGCAGCTCGATGTTATGTTGGCGCGGCGTAAAATGCCGTTGCGCATTTTGGCGGCGAAGGTTGGGATTTCGATCCAAAACCTGTCTATTTTGAAAACTGGCAAGGCGCGGGCCGTGCGGTTTTCTACCTTGGCGGCGATCTGTCAGGCATTGGATTGCCAACCAGGTGATCTGTTGGTGCATCAATCGGCGGCCAGCGACAGCGATGATTGACTCCCTGATGCGGCCCTCCTAACGTCGCCGGGAGGGTCACAAAAGGATCGTAAATGGCGACTGGCACCTTGATGTTACAGGGCACCGGCTCGGATGTCGGGAAGTCGGTTCTGACCGCCGGGTTGGCGCGTGCGTGTGTTCTTCGTGGGCTTGCCGTGCGGCCCTTTAAACCGCAGAATATGTCGAATAACGCTGCCATCGCCGCCGATGGTGGGGAAATTGGCCGGGCCCAGTGGTTGCAGGCAAAAGCCGCGCGGGTCGCCCCCAGTCACCATATGAACCCGGTTTTACTAAAGCCGGACAGCGACGGCGGCGCACAATTGGTGATTCGTGGTCAAGCTGTCAGCCGCGCCGAAGCAGGCTGGTTTCGTGGCCAGCGGCAAACCTGGTTAGCGACGGTAATCGATAGTTTTGAGCGCTTGCGCCAAGAGGCTGATTTGGTCTTGGTCGAAGGTGCCGGCAGTGCTGCCGAAGTTAATCTGCGCGCCGGCGATATTGCTAATATGGGCTTTGCCCGCCCAACCAACACGCCGGTCGTGCTGGTGGCTGATATCAATCGCGGTGGCGTCATTGCTGCTGTTGTCGGCACCCAAGCGGTGTTGGCGTCCGGCGACCGTGAGATGATTAAAGGTTTTATCATCAATCAATTTCGGGGTAATCCAGCATTGTTTGATGACGGCTATCGGCTGATTTCCGAAACCACCGGTTGGCGGGGCTTTGGGGTGCTGCCATTCGTGCCTGCGGCACGCCGCCTGCCGGCGGAAGATGCGGTTGTATTGGAGCGGTCGGCGCCCGTGGCAGGCGGTCGTCGACGCATTGTGGTGCCGAAGTTACCGCGGATTGCCAATTTTGACGACTTTGACCCGCTTGCCCTTGAGCCTGATGTTGAGCTGGTATTTTGCCCGCCCGGTTCAGCCTTGCCGGGCGATGCGGCGTTGATCATTCTGCCGGGAAGCAAAGCTACGATTTCTGATTTGCGGTTTCTAAAGCAGCAAGGGTGGGACATTGATATCCAGGCCCATGTCCGCCGTGGCGGCCATGTCTTAGGGATCTGTGGCGGCTATCAAATGCTTGGCCATTGGGTCCATGATCCGGACGGTATTGAGGGGGCGGTTGATCGTGAGCCGGGATTGCGACTGCTGGATGTAGAAACTGTTTTAGAGGCCGATAAAACAACCCTAGATGTGACCGCGACGGCCGCAGACTTTGACCGCTCGCTCACAGGTTATGAGATCCATGTGGGCCGCACCGATGCCGGCGGTGATGTTCGGCCTTGGCTTTATCGTGAAAGCCGGGTGATCGGTCACGCTGATCCCGATGGCCGCGTCCTTGGCGGCTATTTACACGGCTTATTTGGTAATGACGATTTTCGGCGCTATTACCTGAATACGCTGGGGGTGGTGGCGGATGACAGCCTAAACTTCACCGCAACCGTCGATTCCGCGTTAGACGACTTGGCGGCAGCGATGGAACAACATCTGGATATTGACGGCTTGCTGGAAACGGCGGGCCTGTGATCGAACAGGTTTCAATTTTGACCGCGAGGACCGCTATGACCGATGACAATAAAGCTGCTGAACATCGTCAACGCATGCAGCAAGTTCAAACTGCCCATCGCGCCCGCATAAAAGAAAAAACCAAATCTGGGCGCGGGCTGCTGGCGGTGCATACAGGTAAAGGTAAGGGCAAATCAACAGCCGCTTTTGGGACCATCATTCGGGCCCTTGGCTGGGGCCATGACGTGGGCGTCGTGCAGTTCATTAAGGGCACCTGGAAAACCGGTGAAAAAGAATTTTTCCAGCGCTTTGATGATTTGCTGACCTTTCGGCGAATGGGCGAAGGCTTTACTTGGGACACCCAAGACCTTGATCGTGATATCCGCGCCGCCCGAGCGGCTTGGCAGGTCTCCTGCGAGATGCTGACCGCAGGTGATTATGACCTGGTGGTCTTGGACGAGTTGAACATCGTTCTCCGCTACGAATACCTGAGCGTGGATGAAGTTTTAGACGGCTTGGCGGCCCGTTCCGATCGGACCACGGTGATTGTCACCGGCCGGGATGCGCCTGCCGCCCTGATTGACGTTGCTGATTTGGTCACCGAGATGAGTAACATTAAACATCCCTTTGAAGCCGGCATCAAAGCGGCTCGCGGTTTTGATTTTTAAGCAGCGCTTGCGCCCGCCGATCTGCCCTCGACAGCAGGACTTCTCTGGTCGGTGGGATTTAAGGCTGCGGTATCTGCGGCGACGGCACTGATTGCGCCGCGCCCTTCATCACCAAAGGCAGGCCGGCAGCCATGAAAACGACCTGTGCGGCGAGGGCTGCAACGGCCTGCTGCAGATAGCCTGCTTCATCGCGGAACTGCCGGGCGACGGGATTCATTGGGACAATGCCAAGGCCAACTTCATTGCTCACCATAATGACCGGGCCAGGGGCGGCGGCAAGCGCTGCCAGCAAGCCGTCACGGGCACCGCCAATGTCGCGCCCGGCGGCCATCAGATTGCTTAACCACAAGGTCAAGCAATCGATCAAGATGACGGATTCGGCGGTGCTTTCACGGGCCAATACTTGGGCCACATCCAGCGGCTCTTCGATGGTTTGCCAGCGCCGGTCGCGGCGGGCTTGATGGGCGGCAACCCGTGCCGCCATTTCACCGTCACCGGCAGCGCCGGTGGCCACATAAATCGGCCGCAGCGCTAGGCCGAGGGCGGTATCTTCGGCATAACGGCTTTTACCCGAACGTGCGCCGCCAAGGATCAAGCTATGCCCGGCCATCCGAGCGTCTTAATCCGCTGCCGTTTTGAGCGCGAATTCAGCGCGAATTTCGGCACTGTTTTGGCCAAGCGCGGGCACCGGCCGAAAGCTGATTTCATCACCCACAAACTGCGCCGGCGGGGCAACGGTATCAAAACTGCCGTCACCAAGCGGTACCGGAATACGTTTCAATTGTGGATGATTAATCAGATCTTTAACGGAGTTGATGGCGCCATATGGCACCCCTGCTTTGTCCAGCCGGGCCCGAACGTCGGTCCGCGAAACGTCGCTCACAACCCCTTCGATGATCGCATCCAAGGCTGGACGATTTTCCAATCGGGCGACATTGGTGGCGAAAAGCGGATTTTTTGGCAAGTCAGGTTGCATCAACACATGGCTACAAAACCCTTGGAACTGCCGCTCATTTTGAATGCCAATGACGATCCGTTCACCATTGGCGCAGGGATAGTCCCCATAAGGCGCAATGGAGGGGTGATGCAAACCCAGTCGCGGGGTTTCGTAATCACCATAGTCACGCTGCAGCATGGGCACCGCCATCCACTCTGCCATGCCGGAGAACAGCGAGACTTTGATGCCTGAGCCTTCGCCAGTTTGGCCGCGTTTTAGAAGTGCTTTGAGAATCGCCGTATGGGCGTACATACCGCAGCCAATATCACAAACGGAAACCCCAACACGGCCCATTTCATTGGCGCCTCCGGTAATTGAGACAAGGCCGCTTTCGGCTTGAACCAACATGTCAAAGGCTTTCATATCGGCGTAAGCGCCTTCTTCACCATAACCGCTGATATCGACCGTGATCAGACGTGGGTTTTTCGCCCGCAATTCAGCGCTATCGAATCCTGCGCGGGCCGCCGCACCAGGGGCCAAGTTTTGAATAAAAACATCCGCGTCTTTCAGGATTCGGTGCAATAATTGGCCATCGTCAGGGTCTTTGATGTCCGCAACCAAACTCTCTTTGCCGCGGTTTAACCAGACGAAATATGCGCTTTCGCCATGCACGAAACTGTCATAGCGGCGGCCAAAATCACCTTCAGCGCGCTCAACTTTGATCACCCGTGCCCCATCATCGGCAAGTCGGCTTGAACAATAAGGGGCGGCAACCGCCTGCTCAATTGCGACAACCAACAGCCCGTCTAAAACGCCACTCATGGCTCAGCTCCTTGAAAAAACCCGCGCTAGCTTAGCAGGCTGAGGCCGCTGCTGTTAAGGCGTTGTTTCAGATAAAAACACGGCCTTGATGGCGGCCGCCGCCGCCACATTTTCAGCGCCTGTCGGCGCCGGCTTGCGGCGGTGTTGCCGGAAAAGCGCTTGACAGTCGCAGTCGTCTGACTAGTTTCCGTCCCGGGCCGCCGCTCCCCAACGAGCGGCTACATATTAGGATGATTCAAATGAAACCGACGGTTTTACCGCAGGCACCCCATTTCTCATCCGGACCATGCGCGAAGCGACCCGGATGGGCCCCCACTGTTCTGAGCGATGCCGCCGTTGGCCGCTCACACCGCTCCAAACTCGGAAAATCTAAACTGAAAGCAGCCATCGATGGCATGGCGGCGTTGTTACATTTGCCGGCGGATTATCGGCTGGCGATTGTGCCGGCGTCTGATACCGGCGCCATTGAAATGGCGATGTGGTCAATGCTCGGTGCCCGCGGCGTTGACATGGTGGCATGGGAAAGTTTCGGCAAAGCTTGGGTCAGCGACGTGGTCGGGCAACTAAAGTTGCAAGATGTGCGCTGCATCGAGGCGGACTATGGGGCGCTCCCGGACTTGTCTGCGATTGATACCGACCGCGATGTGGTCTTTACCTGGAATGGCACCACCTCCGGCGTCAAGGTGACCGATGGTGATTGGATTGCAGCCGATCGCGCCGGTTTGACCTTTTGTGATGCAACCTCGGCAGCGTTCGCCATGGACTTGCCGTGGGAGAAGCTCGATGTGACGACGTTTTCTTGGCAAAAAGTCCTTGGCGGCGAGGCTGCCCATGGGGTCTTGGTGTTGTCGCCGCGGGCCGTCGCACGCTTGGAAAGCTATACCCCGCCGTGGCCTTTGCCAAAAATCTTCCGGATGACGAAAAAGGGCAAGCTTGACGAGGCATTGTTTGCGGGTGCTACCCTCAACACCGTGTCCTTGCTATGCGTGGAAGACTTACTGGACGCCTTGGCCTGGGCCGAAAGCTGCGGCGGGCTTGCCGGCTTGATCGCACGTTCCGAGGCGAATCTTGCGGTCATCGCCGATTGGGCGGCAACCTCTGATTGGTGTGATTTCTTGGCAGTGGACCCAGCTACTCGCTCAAATACCTCTATTTGTTTGCGGTTCACCGACCCGTGGGCGACAGCCCAGGACAGCGCCGCACAGGCAGCGATCGCCAAAGCAATCGAGGCATCGGTTGAAGCGGCAGGCGCAGGCTTTGACATCAACGGCTATCGTGATGCGCCGCCAGGGCTCCGTATCTGGGGCGGGGCGACAGTTGAAAGCGCCGATATCGCCGCTCTTTTGCCCTGGCTCGATTGGGCCTATGGCGAGCTCAAGCGTGCGCAAACTGCGGCTGGCTGATTGCCGACACCACCACCGAGTCCGCCCTTTGGCGACGTTTCACATGAAAGAAATTTGATCGATGGTTAAAGTCCTTATTTCCGATAATTTAAGCCCTCGTGCCGCTGATATTTTCCGTGATCGCGGCATTGACGTTGAGGTTGATACCAAGTTGACGCCGGAGCAATTGCTGGACCGTATTGGCGATTATGAGGGCCTGGCGGTGCGCTCTGCCACCAAGGCGACGGCAGCCGTTCTGGCTGCTGCCGGCAACTTAAAAGTCATTGGCCGGGCGGGAATCGGCGTTGATAATATTGATGTTGCGGCAGCCACACAAAATGGTGTTGTGGTGATGAACACGCCCTTTGGCAATGCCATCACCACCGCTGAACATGCGATCGCAATGATGCTTGCGGTGGCCCGCCAAATCCCCGCTGCAAACCAGTCTACGCAAGCAGGCAAATGGGAAAAGTCCGCCTTTATGGGGGCTGAATTAACAGGCAAGCGTCTCGGTCTCATTGGCTGTGGGAACATCGGCTCGATTGTTGCCGATCGGGCCCAGGGCCTGAAAATGAAGGTTATGGCATTTGATCCGTTTTTGACCGAAAACCGTGCCCAAGAGTTGAATGTCGCCAAGGTTGAGTTGGAGCAATTATTTGCCGAAGCTGATTTCATAACCTTGCACACGCCGTTGACGGACAGCACCCGCGGCATCATCGATGCCAACGCATTGAATAAGATGAAACCAGGAGTGCGCATTGTTAATTGTGCGCGTGGTGGCCTGATCGATGAAGACGCGCTGCGGGTGGCCCTTGATAGTGGCCATGTGGCCGGCGCTGCGATTGACGTTTTCGCGGTTGAACCGGCGCAAGAAAACATCCTCTTTGGTGCCGCTAATCTGGTCGCAACCCCGCACCTTGGCGCGGCCACCATGGAAGCTCAAGAAAAGGTCGCACTGCAAGTCGCCGAGCAAATGGCGGATTACCTGCTCACCGGCGCCGTGACCAACGCCATCAATATGGCCTCGGTGTCGGCCGAAGAGGCACCGGTGCTGAAACCGTATATGCAGTTGGGTGAACTGTTGGGCAGTTTCCTGGGGCAGGTGACACGCACCGGTATTAAATCTGTGACCTTAGAGTTTTCCGGGCAGGCAGCAGGGTTAAATACCGACCCGGTGACAGCAGCGACGCTGGCGGGCTTGCTGCGCCCATCAACAGATACGGTCAATATGGTTAATGCTGTCAGTACCGCACATGATCGCGGCATCACGGTCAATGTGGTGCGCACCGACCGGCCGACAGATTATAACACCGGCTTATCGGTCAGCATTGATCTTGGCGACCGAAGCCGGACCGTCAGCGGCACCTTGATTGGCGGCAATAAGCCGCGCTTGGTGGACGTTCAAGGGATTTCGGTCGAGGCCGAATTCGGCGCCCATATGCTGTATATCCGAAACTGGGATAAGCCAGGTTTTATTGGTGCCTTAGGCAGCTTGTTGGGTGAAAGCGGCGTTAACATCGCCACCTTCCATCTTGGTCGAAGCGCGCGCGGTGAAGAAGCTATCGCCTTGGTCGAAATTGATGACGCCGTTGGCGAAAAGCTGTTGGGTGAAGTTCGTGATTTGCCGCATGTGGTGCGCGCCGATGCATTGCATTTTGCCTGCTAAGGGTGCTGTGGCAGTGGACATTATGCGGCTTTTAAGGCCGGCTTGCGTCTCTGATAGTGACATTTTCGGTTAACCAAGCTAGGAAACGCCGGGTCCAGGACGTCGGACTGTTTGGGATAACGGGAGCAAAAACGTGAGCAGCGAAGATATCGACGCCGATTTGCGCCGCCGCGCCCTTTTGCCGGCCGGACTGCGTGATGTTCTGCCGCCGGATGCGCAACATGCAGCGGAAGCGATGGAACAGTTGATCGGTTGCTTGCGCGGGCATGGCTATCAACGCATAAAACCGCCGTTATTGGAATTTGAGGAATCTCTCTTTTCGGGCCCGGGTGCCGCCATGTCGGCGCAAACCTTTCGTGTCATGGACCCTGTATCGCAGCGAATGATGGGAATGCGGGCCGACATGACGGTGCAGGCCGCCCGCTTGGCCAGCACCAGGTTATCGGCTGAAGCGCGGCCTTTGCGGCTGTGTTATGCCGGCGAGGTTCTGCGGGTGTCCGGCGATGCCCTAAATCCTGAGCGGGAACTGGTTCAAGTTGGCGCCGAACTTATCGGCAGTGCGCAATTGGCCGCTGAAATCGAGATGATCATTCTGGCTGTCGATGCGCTGCTGGCGATTGGTATTGACGACATCTCGGTTGATCTGTCATTGCCGACATTGGTGCCATTTTTATGCAACACGTTTGACCTATCGGTTGCGGCGGGCTCGGCTCTGCGCGACGCCTTAGATCATAAAGACGTGGCTTTGGTTGCAGAACTGGCAGGTCCGGCCAGCGGGATTTTGACTGACTTGATGCTGGCTACCGGAACAGCCGAGCCGAGCTTGGCAAAAATTGCATCCCTTGACCTGCCGGCGCCGGCGCGTCAGATGATCAGTAATTTATCGGCTGTGATTGACCAGGTGCGGACGGCGAAACCAAATTTGGCACTGACCATTGATCCGGTTGAAAACCGTGGTTTCGAGTATTACAGCGGCATCGCTTTTAGTCTTTTCAGAGCGGGGGTTCGCGGTGAACTTGGTCGTGGTGGCCGATACATGGTGAATGCGGCAAGTCCTGAGCCATCCATGGGCTTCACATTGTATATGGAGACCTTGTTGCGCGCCTTGCCGGCGCCGACGGCACGCCGCCGCATGCTAATTCCTGCAGATCTAAGCTATGATGCAGCCGTTAAATGGCGTAAGGCTGGTTGGACAACAGTGAGTTGTCTGGGTGTGGTCGATGATTTGCAAGCCGAAGCGCGACGTCTTGATTGCACCCACGCTTTGATAGACGGGACGGCCATCGACCTGAGCGAGTCGATGCCGGATGATTTTTGAGATTTCTAACAGCGGAACTGTCAAATGAGTAATGTTGCGGTCGTTGGTGCCCAATGGGGCGACGAAGGTAAGGGAAAAATTGTCGATTGGCTGGCCGCACGGGCGGACGTTGTGGTTCGTTTTCAGGGCGGACACAATGCAGGCCACACGCTGGTGGTCGGCGAGGAGACCTATAAATTAAGCCTGTTGCCCTCTGGTGTTGTGCGCGGCCAGCTGTCGATTATCGGCAATGGCGTTGTCGTTGACCCCTGGGCATTGCTGGCGGAAATCACTCAGCTACAATCACAAGGTGTCACCGTCACCCCGGAGCAATTGCTGCTCTCGGATAGTGCGGTTTTGATCTTGCCGCTGCACCAACGCCTTGACGGCATCCGCGAAGGCCAGCGCGGTGATCGCAAACTCGGCACCACCGGGCGTGGCATTGGCCCGGCCTATGAAGATAAGGCCGGGCGACGGGCGGTTCGGGTCTGTGACTTAACGGACCACGATGTCTTGAAGCAAAAAATTGCCGACTTACTGGCGCATCATAACGCCTATCTGCGCGGCGTCGGCGAAGACGAGGAGTCAAGCGACGCCCTGCTTGCGAAGCTGCAACAAGTCGCACCCTTGATTTTGCCGTTTGCCGGTCGTTCATGGGCGCGCCTTGATGACATGCGTCGCCGTGGGCGGCGCATTTTGTTCGAAGGTGCGCAGGCGGCAATGTTGGATATTGACCATGGCACTTATCCGTTTGTGACCTCCTCGAATACGGTTGCCGGGCAGGCTGCAACAGGGTCCGGGATCGGCCCGACCGCGATTGGTTATGTGCTGGGGATCGCAAAGGCCTATACGACACGTGTTGGCACAGGTCCGTTTCCAACCGAGCTGGATGACGAAATTGGCACCTTATTGGGTGAGCGCGGCCATGAATTCGGCACTGTGACCGGCCGCAAACGCCGTTGTGGTTGGTTTGATGCGGTAATGGTTCGGCAAGCGATCAGGGTTGGCGGTGTGTCAGGCATCGCCTTAACTAAGCTAGATGTGCTGGACGGGCTGGAGGAGATTAAAGTCTGTGTCGGCTATTCTTTAAATGGTGAAAAGCTCGATTACTTGCCGGCAAATCCTGCCGCTCAAGCTGCCGTTCAACCAGTTTATGAGACTGTCGAGGGTTGGTCGGAAAGCACACGTGGTGCGCGTTCCTGGGCGCAATTGCCTGCGAATGCCATCAAATATATTCGCCGGATCGAGGAACTCATCGCCGCACCCGTCGGCATGGTGTCAACCAGTCCGGAACGGGAAGACACAATTTTGGTTCAGGATCCCTTTGCGGATTAAAACCAACGTGATAATATTTAAAGAGTACATGAATTTAACTAAGACCGTTCCCGTCTACCGCGTGTGACTTTTTGTACTTTTCCTATTCTTGCGCGTAGGGGCATATATGTCTGAGAACGACCGGTTCACAATCGAAAATGCGTATGAGGTTTACGCCGATTCATTGTTGCCTGAGTTTAATACCCCGACTGCCGAGGCTTACGCGGTGCGACCGCTGGAATCTGAAATCCCGACAATGTTCGGCTTGTTGTGCGATCCGCGGCTGACCGCACGGTTGGACTTCTTCAAAGATGCCTGCAGCATTACTTCTGCCGGCTTTATGCGTGCTGTTCACTGGGCGGTCGTTAAATGGCCGGAAACCGGCGCAGAGCATCTATTTTTGATTTACCAAATGCCGAAGGGCGGGCAGGTTGCCGCAGCATTGCGTGAAACAGGGGCAGGCTTTGCGGAGGATAAAGTTATTCAAGCCTTGATCGTTCCGGCGGTTGAGGCGCTTGATATCTTGAACTCATATAAAAAAACCCATCGAAGCATTCGGTTTGAAAACCTATATTTCATCGATGAAACCAAAAGCGCGATTGTTATTGGGGATGCGAGCTCGGGGCCGCCGGCCTATGCACAAGCAGCACAATTTGAAGCCGTGCCAATCGCTGCCGCCGATCCGGAAGCCCGCGGCGAGGGCACCCAAGCCGATGATATCTATGCCCTTGGGGTGACAATTTTAAGTTTGCTCCTGGGCAAGCCGCCGATGGAGACCGAAGAACCTGGCGTCATCATCCAAGAGAAAATCGCCAAAAGCAGCTTTGCGGCATTGATGCCGAAAACCCGCTTTCAGTTCAATATTACCGAGCTGTTGCGCGGCATGCTGCACGATGATCCGCAATTGCGTTGGAACCTGCGTGATATTGATGCCTGGCTAAATGGCCGACAATCGGCGCCAAAACAATTGGCGCAAGTCAAACGGGCGGCCGTTGCCCTACAAATTGGCACCGAGAAAGCCGAAAATGCCCGCAGTGCGTCCTATTTGTTGGGCAATGATTGGCCCAGTGCAGCGGCCATCATCCGGGCCGCAACTTTTGATAAATGGCTGAACGACAGCTTAAATGATTCCGAAGTATTGGGGCATATTCGGGCCGTTGTCGGCCCCAATCAGTTTGTCCGAGATATAAATGCAATTCCCGACGAGACCTTGGTCACGAATATGTGTATCGCCTTGGACCCAACAGGGCCAATTCGCCATCACGGTATGGCAGTGCAACTGG
>MDTB01087313.1_pt1 | contig 32265 bp, 35 predicted proteins | sample 811161 | NCBI WGS metagenome assembly MDTB01 (sample SAMN05326650, study PRJNA326480) | marine metagenome | isolation source: seawater | place: Mediterranean Sea | collected 2009 | reverse complement strand
TTTTTTTAACAACAATGATATAAAATTTTATTTTTTAAACTAAAAATACTAACTTAAAATTTAATTAAATGACAATAAAAAAGATATACGACATAGGAGAAATTCCGCCAATAGGTGTAATTCCCGACAAAATGTATGCATGGGTAATTAGAAAAGATAGAGAAGGTCTTCCTGAACAAGCAATGCAAATTGAAGAAATGCCAGTTATAAAACCTAGTGCTAATGAAGTTATGGTTATGGTTATGGCTGCCGGAGTAAACTATAATAATGTATGGGCTTCACAAGGTAAGCCAGTTTCAGTCATGGATGTGAGTAAAAAAGATTATCATATTGGAGGTTCAGATGCATCTGGAGTAGTTTGGGCAATTGGTGAAAACGTAAAAAGGTGGAAAGTCGGAGATGAAGTTATTATTCATTGTAATCGTGATGATAACGATGATGAAGAATGTAATGGTGGGGAACCAATGTTTTCTAAATCACAAAAGATTTGGGGTTATGAAACAGCAGATGGTTCATTTGCACAGTTTACAACAGTTCAAGATAGACAATTATTAAAAAAACCCATTCATTTATCTTGGGAAGAAAGTGGCTGTTATACCCTAACCTTGGCTACTTCATATCGAATGTTATTTGGACATTCACCTCATACAATTAAACCCGGCATGAATGTATTAGTTTGGGGAGCTTCTGGGGGAATCGGAAGTATGGCTGTTCAGCTTTGTAGTGCAGTTGGAGCAAATGCAATAGGTGTGGTTTCAAATGATGATAAAATTGATTTTGTTAAGGGTCTTGGAGCTAAGGGTGTCCTTAATAGAAAAAAATATGATTGTTTTGGAAAATTGCCAGATGTCAATGATCAAAAGGGTTATATTGATTACATTAAAAGATGTAGAGTTTTAGGAAAAGATATCTGGAATTTTACAGAAAAGAACGATGTTGATATAGTTTTTGAACATCCTGGAGAATCAACTTTTCCAGTTTCATGTTATTTAGTTAAAAGGGGTGGAATGGTTGTAATATGTGCCGGAACTTCTGGGTATAACCTGACAATGGATGCAAGGTTTGTCTGGATGAGGCAGAAAAGAATTCAAGGTAGTCATTTTGCTAATCTTTTCCAGGCCAATGAGGCTAATAAGATGGTTATTAATAAACAAATAGATCCTTTAATGTCTGAATGTTTTGAATGGAAAGATATAGCAAAGGCACATACTAAAATGATGGAAAATAAGCATCAGCCTGGTAATATGGCAGTTTTGGTTCAAGCATACAAAAAAGGAATGAAAAATTTAAATGATTTAAAATGATCATTCTTGATTGAAGATTGATTAAGATACATTAAATAGATATTATTAAATGGAGGTAAAATGGATAGTTCATCAATATTAGAGTCAAAATTAGAAAAAACAGTTAATTCAGATTTTAATCTGATTGCATATGAAAAAATTTTAAAAAATTTTGCAGAAATAAGCGATTTTATAAAAAAAAATCTTATCGAAATTTGTTATTCAGATGACAGGTTAAATTCTAAACTTGTTGAAAAAAACCAGTTTGTATGTCATGGATTTGCTTGGTTTGAAACTTACAGAGTATCTCTAGAAAAAACATTGGAATGGTATAAAAATCTTCAAAATTCACAAAAGTCTTCAGTTGTTGACAAACTGATCCTAGCATACGGTTTTTCCGAGTATTCTTTGCAGATGAGAGATGGAATAATGATGAGTCAATCTGAGATTATAAGACCTATTATTGACTTTAATGTCCCAAAAGAGAAATATCAATTTTTTGATTCTCCTGAAATTAAAGAAGTATTAGATTTTGGTCTTTCGGAAGAATTAAGAGTTATGATTGTTGATAATTTGGATAAAGGTCAATTTCCAAGCTTGGGTTTATTTGATGAAACCCTTGAAATGATTCAAGACCAATTTAAAAAGTTTACTGATGAAAAGATTATTCCTTCAGCTCATGAATGGCATTTAAAAGATGAGTTAATTCCTAATGAAACTCTCAAAGAAATGGCTGAATTAGGTGTATTCAGTATAGCTATCCCAGAAGAGCATGGCGGTTTAGGAATGGGTAAAACTGCTATGTGTGTAGTAACTGAGGAACTATCTAGAGGCTTTTTAGCTGCAGGATCTTTGGGAACAAGAGCCGAGATAGCTGGAGAATTAATTAGATTAGGTGGAACAGATGAGCAAAAAAGTAAATATCTGCCGAAGATAGCTTCAGGAGAGATTCTAACTACAGCTGTATTCACTGAACCAAACACCGGTTCTGATTTAGGTAGTCTGGGAACTAGAGCTAAATTAGATGGAGATGAATACATCATAAATGGTAATAAAACATGGATAACTCATGGTGCAAGATCAGATTTAATGACAGTTTTAGCACGAACTAGTAGTGAAGAGAAAGGGTATAAAGGACTAAGTATGTTTTTAGTAGAAAAACCAAGAGGAAATTGTGAAAACCCTTTCCCGATGGATGGACTTTCTGGAAGCGAGATTGAGGTTTTAGGTTATAGAGGTATGAAAGAGTACGAAATAGCTTTTGATAATATTAAGGTGTCAAAAAAAGATTTACTTGGAGAAAAAGAAGGTCATGGATTTAAACAACTTATGGAAACCTTTGAATCAGCTAGAATTCAAACAGCAGCCAGAGCGGTTGGTGTGGCTCAATCAGCATTAGAATTAGGATTGCAATATGCTAAAGATAGATCCCAATTTGGAAAACAAATATTAAAATTTCCTAGAATTTCAATGAAACTTGCTTGGATGGCTGTAGAAACCACAATTTCTAGACAAATAACTCTTTTTTCTGCTAGAGAAAAAGACAACGATATTAGATGTGATATTGAGGCGGGTATGGCTAAGCTATTAGCAGCAAGAGTAGCTTGGAGTAATTCCGATAGTGCTTTGCAAATTCATGGGGGAAATGGGTATGCTCTAGAATACCCAATTAGTAGAGTGATTTGTGATTCTAGAATCTTGAATATTTTTGAGGGTGCAGCAGAAATTCAAGCTCAGATAGTTGTTAAAGGTTTATTGGCAAAATAAAAAGTATGATTATTTTTTTAAATATCTTAATTATTTTTGCAATTTTTGTAACTTTTGCGACTTTAATAACTGGATTAATAATTACGGCAAGGTCTGATGATGATTCTAAAGATAATATAAATAAATTTATGAAGTACAGAGTTTATTTTCAAACCGTTGCTATATTAATAATAGTAATTTCCCTCTATGTAAGAGATCAAATAGTCGGTTAGCTCCATTAATGGTAAAACTAGATAAAATTTATACCAAGGGAGGAGATCAAGGATTAACTTCCCTTGGAAATGGAGATAGAGTAAAGAAACACCATATAAGAGTTAGAGCATACGGAGAAATTGACGAGGTAAATTCTTTAATAGGAGTGTCTATAATATATTGTAAAACAAAAGTAAAAGGTATATTACAGATAGTTCAAAATGATCTATTTGATATTGGTGCAGATCTTTGTATGCCTGAAAATTCAAATAAAAAAAAATTAAAATTGTGTAATGAGCAAGTTAAATATTTAGAAAATATGATAGATTCAATAAATTCAGAACTTGACGATCTTAAGTCATTTATCCTCCCTGGAGGGAGCATTCCATCTGCTTTTCTACATTTAGCAAGATGTGTTGCAAGAAGAGCTGAAAGAGAGCTTTCTAAATTAAATGAAGTTGAAAAGGTGAATGAATTTGTTTTTCAGTATATGAATAGATTGTCGGATCTCCTTTTTGTAGCCTCAAGATTTGAAAATAAGATGAGTGGAGATGTGCTTTGGGAACCTGGAAAATTTCAGAAAGGAAAGTAAGAAATGAAAATATTAGTGTGTGTGAAAAGAGTAATTGATTACAATGTTAAAGTGAGAGTTAAAGCTGATAAAACGGGGGTAGAAAAAGAAAATGTTAAAATGTCAATGAATCCTTTTGATGAAATAGCTGTTGAAGAGGCATCGAAATTAAAGGAAAGCAATCAAGCAGAAGAAGTAGTTATTGTCTCTATTGGTTCTGAACCATGCCAAGAAACTATTCGTTCAGGTTTAGCAATGGGTGGAGACAGAGGAATTCATATAATTGCTGAAGATGATATAGAACCATTGGGTATAGCAAAAATCCTTGTAAAAATTGTTGAAAAAGAAAAACCAGATTTAATATTGATGGGAAAACAAGCAATAGATGATGACTCAAATCAAACAGGCCAAATGTTGGCAGCATTAACTGGATTCTCGCAGGCAACTTTTGCATCAAAAGTTAAAAAAGAGGGAAATATATTGAAAGTAACTAGGGAAATAGATGGAGGACTAGAAACTTTAAAGGTTAATTTACCATCGATTATTACTACTGATTTGAGATTAAATGAGCCAAGATATGCATCTTTACCAAATATTATGAAAGCACGACAAAAAAATATTGAAAAAATTGAAATTTCAACCTTAGAACTGGATGTGAGTAAAAGGCTTTCAGTTCTTGAAGTAAACGATCCTCCTGCAAGAAAAGCAGGGATAATGGTTAAGGATCTAGATGATTTAATGGAAAAACTTAAAAACGAAGCAAGGGTTTTATAAAATGAAAATATTAGTAATAGCAGAACATGATAACAGCGAAATTAAGTCTAGCACTTTAAGTTCAATCACTGCAGCAAAAAAGATAGGTGATGATATTGAAATTCTAATTTTGGGATCAAATTGCACCTCAGCAATTGATTCTGTAAAAAAAATATCGGGGGTAAAAAAAGTTAGTTATTTTGATGAAGGTAAATTTCAACATCAGGTTGTTGAAGATATAACTCCACAAATAATAGAATTTATTAATAAAAATAAATATTCGCATATATTAGCTCCATCAACTACCTTTGGTAAAAATCTTTTACCTAGAATTGCTGCTTTATTAGATGTTCAACAAATTTCTGATGTTACGAAAGTAATTGATCATGAAACTTTTGAAAGACCAATTTATGCAGGCAATGCAATATTAAAAGTTAAGTCTCTTGATGAGCTTAAAGTTTTAACTATAAGGAGTACTTGTTTTGAAGCTTCAGAGCAGGGAGGTAATGCTGAAGTTGAGAAGTGTGAATCTAAAATTAAATTAGAAAAAAAGGTTGAATTTTTTGAACATGAACTGTCTGATTCAGATAGACCTGAATTAACCTCTGCAAAAATAGTGATTTCTGGTGGTAGAGGCATGCAAAATGGTGAGAACTTTAAAATGATAGAATCGATTGCTGATAAATTAGGAGCAGCTGTTGGTGCAAGCAGAGCTGCAGTTGATGCTGGATTTGTTCCTAATGATTGGCAAGTTGGTCAAACTGGGAAAATAGTTGCTCCTGATCTATATGTTGCAATAGGAATCTCTGGAGCTATTCAACACATTGCAGGAATAAAAGATTCGAAAATAATAGTAGCCATTAATAAAGATGAGGAAGCTCCTATATTTAAGTTTGCTGATTATGGCTTGGTTGGAGATCTATTTGATGTACTTCCAAAGCTTGAGGCAAAACTATAGATTAGCAATTGATTTGACTATTTTTTCCTCCATCCAATTGATGTAACCTTCAACTCTTATTATTTCTTTTTGTTCAACATCAAGTATTAAAGAAGTAGGCATTACTTTGACATTTAGTTTTTTTGCTATTGAGAAATTTGTATCTAGAAAAACATCAAAATTAGAAAAATTGTTTTTTTTTAGGAACTTAGGAATTATTTTTTTAGGGTTTGAATCCACAGTAATGAAAATAACTTTTATTTTTTCTTCAAATTTTTTTTGTAGATTGATTAGTTCAGGAATCTCTTTTATGCATGGAGGGCACCATGTTGCCCAAAAATTTATAATTAAAATTTTATTCTTAAACGCATTAATATTATATTTTTTGTCATTAAGATCATAAATATCAAAGTTTTCAATTTTTTTTGGACTATTGTTAAAAATTAATTCATTGTTATCATTAGCACTTGCATGATAAGAAAAAAGAAAAATTAATATAAAAACTCTAATTGCTAAAAAAACCATATTATATTTTAATTAAAAACTATGAAAAAAAAAATTAATCCATTATGGGGTGGTCGGTTTAAAAAAAAATCATCTGCACTACTTCAAAAAATTAATAATTCAATCTCTTTTGATTATAGACTGGCCAATCAAGATTTAAAAGTTTCTCAAATATATTGTGATGCATTATATGAGGCTAATATAATTTCATCCAAAGATAAAGATAAAATTAAAAAGGGTTTGAATGAAATTTCTAAAGAAATAATTTCTGGAGCATTTGTTTTCAATGAAGATTATGAGGATATTCATATGAACATTGAAATGGCTTTAAAAGAAAAAATTGGTGATGTAGCAGGAAAAATCCATACGGGTAGATCAAGAAATGATCAGGTGGCAACTGACATTAAAATGTGGATTATAGAAAAAGGTAATTTTTTATATAATTTGATAAATCAACTACAAATTATATTGTTAAAAAATGCTGATGAAAATATAGAGACAATAATGCCAGGATTCACTCATTTGCAAAATGCACAACCTATTTCTTTAGGTCATTATTTTATGGCTTTTTTTGAAATGTTTGAAAGAGATAAGAATAGAATGAAGGATATGATTGAAAGAATGAATGATTGTCCATTGGGATCTGGAGCTCTTGCAGGTACTAATTTTAACAGAATAGATCGAAAGCTCTTAGCTAAAGGGCTTGGATTTAAAAGAGCATCAGAAAATTCTCTTGATAGTGTTGCAGATAGAGACTTTGCAATAGAATTTTTATCTAACATATCAATAATTAGTATGCATTTTTCAAGAATTTGTGAAGATTTAATAATTTGGTGTACTAGTGAATTTTCATTTATTAAATTTTCTGATTCGTTTTGCACAGGTTCATCAATAATGCCTCAAAAAAAAAATCCTGATGCAGCAGAATTAGTAAGATCAAAGACTTCAAGAATTTATGGTAATTTAATTTCTTTACTTACCACTTTAAAAGGATTACCGATGACTTATAGTAAAGATCTTCAAGAAGATAAGGAACCAGTTTTTGATTCTTTTGATACTATTGAGTTAGTTATTGTTGTAATGACCGAAATGCTTAGTGAGTTAAAGATTAATAAAGAAAATATGCGTAATTCAGTAAAACTAGGTTTTTCAACTGCAACTGATCTTGCAGATTGGATAGTTGAAAATGTTGGTATACCTTTTAGGAAGGCCCATGAAATAACTGGAAAAATTGTTCTTTTAGCAGAAAAAAAAGGATGTGAATTAAGTGATTTAGCATTAGAAGATATGCAAATTATAGAACCTAATATTAAAAAAGATATTTTCTCTAAACTATCAGTTTTAAACTCTGTCAATAATAAAAATTCATATGGAGGTACTAGCTTTTCTCAAATTAAAAAAGCAATTAATAGAGCAAAAAAAAAATAATTATATGAGGAAAAATATTTTATTTTTATTTTTATGTATTGTTTTGTTCTCTTCTTGTGGAAAGAAAAGCTCTTTAGACCAATATAACGATTCAGATTATCCTAGAACTTATCCTGAAGAATAATATGAAAAATGAACCTAAAATATTTTGTAAGAATCTTAACTACAAAGATGATGAATTATTTTTAGACGAATTTAGTTGTAATAAACTTTATGAAAAATATGGTAGTCCTTTATATTGTTATTCATTAAAAGAAATACGGGAAAAATTTATATCTTTTCAAAGTATTATTTCTGAATTCAATTCTAAATTATTTTATGCAGTTAAAGCAAATTATAACCCAAAAATAGTTTCATACTTAGCGAAGATGGGTGCTGGCGCTGATGTTGTATCTAAAGGAGAAATTGAGCTTGTTATTTCATCCGGAGTAAAAACTTCAAATATTGTTTTTTCTGGTGTTGGAAAAAGTCAGAAAGAAATAGAATTTGCTATTGATAAAAGAATATATCAAATCAATGTTGAATCCGAAGAAGAATTAGACGAAATTCAGGAAGTAGCAAGAAATAAAAATAAAATTATTGAGGTATCTTTAAGAGTAAATCCAGATGTTGATGCTTATACTCATAAAAAGATTTCTACAGGACGTATAGATGACAAATTTGGAATTGCTCTTACTAAGATAGAAAATATTTTTAAAAAATATAGAAATTCTAGTTGGATTAAAATAACAGGATTAGCAATTCATATAGGCTCTCAAATTACTGAAATAAAACCATTCTCTATTGCTTTCAAAAAGTTGAGAAAATTGATTTTACAATTAAAAGAAAAAAAATATTTAATAAAAAAGATAGATTTAGGTGGAGGTATTGGGATAGTTTATTCTTCTAATAAAGTAATTTCTTTAGAAGATTATAAATTAGCTATTAAAGAAAATTTTGGCGACCTAGAAGTTGAATTGTTATTTGAACCTGGAAGATATTTAGTAGGTTCATCAGGTATTTTAATTTCCAAAGTAATTAGAGTTAAAAAGGGAATTAATAATGATTTTTTAATTATTGATTGTGGTATGAATGATTTAATTAGACCATCTATGTATGATTCTTATCATGAAGTTTTTCCAGTATTTAAAAAATCAGTTCAAAAAAAAACTTACAATATAGTAGGTCCTGTTTGTGAGTCTGGAGATATTTTAGGAAAAAATAGGAAAATGCAAATGCTTAAGAAAAATGATTTAGTAGTCATTTGTTCAGTTGGTGCTTATGGATCTTGTATGTCATCGAATTATAATTGTAGAATTCCTGCAAAAGAAATTTTAGTTGAAAACAAAAAAACTTTTTCTTCTAACAAAATAATAAAATTAAAGAACCTTTATAAATTTTCTTAATGCATATCGATAAAATATTTTTAGTTCAATTTCAAACTTGGTTTTCTTTTTTTTGGAATTTATTAATTAGAATGGCAGAACTCACAAGATTCTTTAGTTTATCACTTATATTAGTTGCTTTAATTATTTATTATGAACTTTGGCCAAGTAGTAGTTTTTTTAAGTTGCTCATAATTATAATTTTTACTGTATTAAATAGTTATTTCCTATTTAGGGTATTACATGAATCCAGAGAAAATTTCTGGCCTTCGATATATAAAGTTAGAAAGAAATTTGAGTTTGAATTAAAACTAATTAATAATGAGATTATATCTTTTTTTGATAAGTTAGCAAATGTAGGGAAAGAATTTCCGAATGCCTCTGAAAAACAATTATGGGAAACATTTCAAAGGAAAAGTAAATCTTCAATATATTCTGTTTATAAATTCAAATTAAAGTATTTTTTTCTTAATTACTTTGAAATTTCAAAATTTACTAAATTAAGTTTTTTAAGCTGGATAATTCTTTTTATTTTTTTAAGTAATGATGTTTTTTATAATAATTTTAGTAAGTCTATATCAATAAAAAAAACATTCTCGGATAGTTTTTTAGATTTTAGTACTAATACTTGGTTATACCCACCCCCAGGATCTAAAAAAAATGTTATTTTTTTTGAACATAGGAATTTTAAGTCAAAAGAACTACATGAAAAGAAAGATTCATTTCTGATAGAATTAGGAAGTAAAATTCAAGTAAATTTCTTTAATACTCCAATTAGGGATATAAAAATTAAATTAATCAATAAAAAAAATAAACGGAGTAAATATTTAAAGAAATTTGTAGTAATTGATAATAGTACAATAAGGTTTGAAAAAAAAATTGAAGAAGGTGAATATATTATTTTTATTAAAAATAAAGTATTTCAAAAAATTATAATTAATTTTGATAAACCTCCAAAGGTAAATTTTAAGTCAGATATAAAAGTTACAGATAATAAAATTAAATTCTTTTATAGTTTAATAGATGAAAATAATAAAAAAATCTGGTTAGATGTTTTTTCAAATAATAAATTAATAGAAAAATCAAACAAACCAAAATTAGATCTTTTAAATAAAATATACTCGAAACCCATCCATTATTTAGAAATTAAGAATATTGTTTCTAGTATAGAAAAAAATAAAAAAAAAGAATTAGATAAAGAGTTTTCAAGAGATATTTCTTATCTTCCGATTTTATCAGGCAAGATATTTTTGAGATTAAGATCAATTGACGAAAATGATCAACTAGGAAAGTCTAAGGTGAAAAGTATTTTTTTTAAAGAAGAAAATTTTTATGATCCTGTTTCAAGTATTCTAATTAAAATTAGACAAGACTTATTCATTAATGATGATATTAATAATTCTTTGGTTAGATTAAAAGAACTAATTTTTAAACAAAAAGATATTGAAAGAATTAATAGATTGAAATCATTAATTAATATTTTGGAAAATAAAAAATTATCAAAAAATGATAAAATTGAAAAATCTTTATTTGAAATGTGGCGACTTGCTATCTTTTTAGAAAATAAAAATTTAGAGAATTTAGAAAATAAGATTTCAAGTCTTAAAAAAGACTTAGAGGAACTGATTAAAAAAAATATGGATCAAAAATTAATTTATTCGAAAATGAATGAACTAGAGCTACTATTAAAAAAATATGAAGAATTGATTGATTCTAATAATGAAAAACTAAATATGGAAAAAGGTTCTTTAAATGAAAATGAGCTAGATGAATTAATACAAAATGAAGATTCATTAAAAAATAAAGTAAAGAAGTTACTAAATAGAGTTGAGGATTTATTAAATAAAAAAAAAAATACTAAAGAAGCAAATAAAATACTAGATAATATTAATGAGGTATATAAAAAACAAAAACAGTTAATAGAGGAGACATATAATACAGAAAAATTAAATGAAAATAGAGATCAACTAATAAATAAGCAAGCAAGGATTATTAAAGAATATCAAAAAATATCAAAAAAAATTAAAAATCTTTTACCACAAGAATTTTCATCAATAGATGAAATAGAATCTAAAATGAAAGAAAGTAAAGAAAAATTTAAAAGCTCCGAAATAAATGAAACAATAAATATTCAAATACAAATTTTATCTTCAATTGAAGATTTATATAAAAAACTTAAAAGTAAATCTAAAACTCGAAAAAGTAACAAAAAAAATTCTAACGGAAATAAAAATAAAAATATTGAGCAAGGAAATAAAAAATTTGATGTTCCAATTATTTTTGAAAGGAATGAACTAGACATAATAATTAATAGAATCCGTGAAATGACTAATGAACAAGATAGAGACCCAAGAGAAAAAAGTTATTTAAAAAGACTTTTACCTAAATTTTAATATAAAGAAATCACATGAGAAATTTAATTATATTAAGAAATATTGATATCGGATTTTCACCAGAAATAAATCTACTATCTAATATAAGCTTAAATATTAGAGAAAAAGATTTTTTACTAATAACTGGCAGCAATGGTTCTGGAAAATCAACACTTTTAAAATTATTCTATATGAAGATTTTACCAACTAAAGGGGATTTTTTTATATTTAATAATCTGATAAGTAAGGATAAAAAAAAAGAAATTATAAAATTAAGAAAAAAACTTGGTGTAATTTTGCAAAATAATTTTCTTATTCCATATCTTTCTGTCGCACAGAATATTCAGCTTTCCATACAAATTCAGATAAATGAGAATATTAGAATATTCGATAGAGTTAATGAAATAATAGATTGGGTTGGTTTAAAAGGTATGGGAGAAAAAAAAATTTTTGATTTATCTGAAGGGCAAAAACAAAAAGTTATTATTGCAAGAGCTTTAGTAACTAGGCCTAAAATATTAATTGCAGATGAGCCTATGAATAATCTAGATAAAGAGACAAAAGATAAGCTATATTTTTTATTCCAACAAATTAATAACTTAGGTACAACTATAATAATGACTACAAAAAACATATCTGTTCATGAAAAAATTAAAAAATGTAGATTATTTTTTATAAAACAAAAATCATTAATTGAACAATGATATATATACAAAATATTTTCAGTAAAATATTTCTTAATAATGAGACTAAAGTTTTGTCAGGACTTTCTTTTTTTATAGTGAGTCTTATAAGTTTTCATTTTATTTTTTACTTTAATTTTTATAATTTTTCAGGAGATTGGATCTTAAATGAATCAAAAATTGTGACTCTTCAAATTTCACCTAAAAAGGAAGAAAAAAGAGTCCCATCAGAAATCTCAAAAAATATAATTTTTAATATTCAAAAATCAGATTTGGTATCTACAATTAAAGTTTTCAATGAAGATGAAATTAAGAAGGACTTAGGTTTAGATACTCTACATTCTTATTCAAGAATTGGTATTCCTCTAATTATACAAGCTAGTTTAAAAAATATGAATTCTAGACTAGAACATCCTTCAATTATTGAAATATTAGATGGTAGAAAATTCAATATTCATTACCATATTGATGATCTATATGAGATAAAAGGATTTGTTGGAAAAGTTAAAGTTTTTATATTTTTATTTGGAATGATTATAACTCTCCTTTATATTTTTTTATTAACTTACCTAATCAAGATTACTTTAATAAGTAATTATAAGTTTTTAGAAATAATACAAGTTATGGGTGCTGATAGTAAAAAAATTTCGATAAATGTTTCATTTATTGTTCTGAAACGATTTTTCCCAGGAACTTTAATCGCAGTTTTTTTTTCTAGTTTAGTTTCAACAATAATAGTAAATTTATTTAATATTCCTTTAAATGAAAAGTCTTACTATTTCTTCAATGATTTTTTTTCTAATCTCTTGCCTTTGTTAGTTTTCCTTTTAATGCTTTTGATGGTATTATTTGGGTATTTAGTTTGTTATTTATATTATTTTTTAGAAAAAAGATTTTTTGCTTAATTTTAAAAAACATTTTTATTTTTTAGTTACATTAATAACGATAAGTTTTATATGGTGGTTTTTGTATTTATTATTAGTTTTTCCTAAAAATTATCATTCAAAAGTTGAAGATATAGAAAAAGAAGGATCTGCAATTATTGTTTTAACTGGTGGAAAGGGACGTTTTGAGAAAGGATTTTCACTTTTAAAACAAAATAAAAGTAAAAATTTGTTTATTACTGGAGTTTATCCGGGACAAAATCTGAGAAGTAAATATGAACTTAATGATTTTGATAAAGAATTTTTTGATTGCTGTATTACTCAATCACATAAAGCGATTAATACAAAAGAAAATGCAGTAGAAGTGAAAAAATGGATGAAGGATAAAAATTTAAAAGAAATTATCTTAATTTCTTCCTACTATCATCTTCCAAGAAGTAAAATTATTTTTGATAAAGAGATTCCTGATATTATTATAAAATTGATTCCTGCAGATGAAGATATTTTTGATTCAGATACTTTTTTTGACTATTTATTTAATATTCGAGTGATAATGACTGAATATATAAAAATATTATATATAATTTTTTTTGAAAAAGAATGAGAATATTTAGGAGCTTAATTTTCTATTGTATTTTTTATTTTTGGACAGTATTCTTTTTTTTTATTTTTTCTCCAATAAAATTTTTCTCAAGAAAGCAAGCTCTTGCTATTTCAGGGTTTTGGATTAGAACTATTATGGGGCTTTCAAAATGGATATTATTAATTAATTATCAAACAAAGGGAATTGAAAATCTCCCAAAAGAACAATTTATAGTCGCTTCAAATCATCAATCTGCTTGGGAAACTTTTTATCTACCCCTATTGTTCAGAAATTATGTATTTGTTTTAAAAAAAGATTTGATAAGAATTCCTCTACTAAATCTTTTTTTCGCAAAATTAGGTTTTATTTTTGTGGATAAAAATGAAAATTATTCTTCTATGAAATCACTATTAAGACATTCTAAGGATCGAATTTCTGAGGGTGTTGGAGCAATTATTATTTTTCCTGAAGGTACAAGAGTTAAACCGGGAGTAAAGAAAAAATTAAGCCCTGGAGTTGCTGCTTTGTATAAAAGTCTTAATTTACCTGTACTTCCTGTAAAACACGATTCAGGAAAATTTTGGCTTAATAAAAAAATACTTAAAAATAAAGGTAAAATAACAATTGAGATATTTCCGCCAATTAAGCCTGGTTTGAAGAAAGAAAATTTAATGAATAAACTTGAAAATTTAATACAGTGAAAACTAGTTTTGATTAAGACTTATAACCTTTTGTCTTATTGTTTTAGTTTTTTTTATTAAATTAGTAATTTTGTGTTCATTCTTATTTTTAATCAGGTTTTTGAATTTATTTAGGTCATCTATAAATTCTTCAATTGTTTCTAGAACATTATTTCTATTTGATAAGAAAATATCTTTCCACATTACTGGGTCAGATGATGCTATTCTTGTGAAATCACGAAACCCACCAGCAGAAAAGTTAAGTAATTTTTTTTTTTCTTTTGAACTATAATTAAAGGCAGTGCTTACAATTGTAAAAGCAATTAAATGAGGCAAATGAGATGTGATAGACATAATTTTGTCATGGTCCTCTGGAGACATAATAGTAGTTTTCATTCCTAAAATTTCCCATATTTTTCTAATTTTATTTACGTTACTTTTATTGCTTTTTTGAGGTGTTAAAATACACCATTTGTTTTTAAATAGATCAGATTTTGCGTTTAGAGCACCCGAAAATTCAGTTCCTGCAATTGGATGAGCTGGAACTAAATCGGATTTTTCTTTAATCTTATCATTTATATCATCGCTGAAAATATTTTTAACTGATCCAACATCTGTAATTATTGACTTTTTCTTAAGATAAGGAAGGGTTTTATTTATTATTTTTTTAAAGGTACCTACAGGTGTACATAAAAATATTATTTCGCTATTACTAATATTTTTATTTATTGAAGAAAAACCCTCATCTATTGCTTTAACGTCTATTGCATCTTTGAGATTTTTTTTATTGGAATCAAAACCTATAATTTTTTTAACTATTTTCTTTTTTTTAAGTGCAAGTGCCAAAGAAGAACCAATTAAACCTGGTCCAATAATAGAAACTTCAGTAATAAAAAAATTATTATTTATTTTTGTCATCTTTTGTAATTTTTTTAAGTTCTTTGATTAATTTTTTTAGTTCAACTTCAAGACCAATAGAAATTCTTAAGAATTTTTTTAAACCATAATTATTTAAATCTCTTATTAATATACCTGATTCTTGCAATTTTTTTACTACAAAATTAGTTGATAAATTTGTTTTAATAATTATGAAATTAGTATAGCTCGAGTATGTATGGAAACCTATCTTATCTAACTCTTGAGTAAGCCATTTTTTGTACTTTGTGTTATGTTTAATTGATTTATTTATAAATTTTTTATCTTCTAAAATTAATGATGCTGAAATTTGAGCAATAGAATTAACGTTAAATGGTCCTCTTATTTTTTCTAGTATATCAATAATTTTTTGGGATGAATAAGCCCAACCAATTCTGAGACCCGCCATCGCATAGATCTTAGAAAATGTTCTTGTAACTATTAAATTAGGAAAACTCTTTACTAGTTCTAAGCCATCAGAAAAGTTTTTTTCTTCAACATATTCGGCGTATGCTCCATCTAATACAATTATTATATTTTTAGGTACTTTTTTCAAAAAATCAATTAAATCTGTTCTGAGAATTATAGTTCCTGTTGGATTATTAGGATTAGCAAAAAAAATAATTCTTGTTTTTGGGGTTATACTTTTTAATAAATTTTTTGTACTTATTCCTAAACCTTCGGGATCAGCATAAATAACTTTTGCTCCAACAGAGTATGCGATTATGGGATAATAGATAAAGCCAAACTTGTGACAAATAATCTCACAACTTTCTTTTGAAAATGCTAATCCTATCAATGATAAAATATCATCAGAACCATTTCCGCAAATAATTTGACTTTGTTTAATCTTATACTTTTTTGAAATAGCTTTTTTTAAAGCTTTACTATCTCCATCTGGATATCTATTAAAATTTTTTAAATTTTTAAAAGTCATTTGGTGAATGTTCTTAGGAATTTTAAAAGGTGATTCATTTGAAGATAATTTAATGATTTTACCTTTTTTACCTAATTCGGATTCACCAGGAATGTATTTTGCTATTTTATTAAGACTGGATTTTATATTTTTTAGATATAAATTTTTTATTTCTTCAGATTGCATAATTAGTTAATTTACTTAAAATTATTTTGACTACATTTTCAACATAGCTATGATGCGTGTTAAGTCAAGTTATCTAGGAACAGATTATAAAAAATTAATTTAATGAATAACCTTAAAATTAACATAACATCAGAGAGTAGTTTAAAACTTGATTGTGGAGCAAATCTAGAAGAATGTGAAGTTGCATATCAAACTTATGGAACTTTAAATAAAGAAAAAAATAATGCTATTTTAATTTGTCATGCTTTGACTGGTGATCAATATTGTACAGGAACCCATCCTTTAACAAAAAAACCTGGATGGTGGCATCTTATAGTTGGTCCCGGAAAAGTGATTGATACAAATTCATTTTTTGTAATTTGTAGTAATGTTATTGGAGGTTGTCAAGGAAGTACAGGACCTTCAAGCATTAATCCAAATACTAAAGAAAATTATAATTTGAGTTTTCCCGTTATTACGATTTCCGATATGGTCAATGCTCAGGTTAGATTAATTGATTACTTGGGAATTAAAAAACTATTTTCTGTTATAGGAGGATCGATGGGAGGAATGCAGGCCTTGCAATGGGGAGCTTCTTTTCCAAATAGAACTAATTCTATTATACCAATTGCAACATCTTATAGACATTCAGCGCAAAATATTGCTTTTCATGAAATTGGACGTCAAGCAATTATTGCTGATCCTCAGTGGTTAAAAGGTCTTTATAACCTAAGCAAGAATAATCCAAAACGAGGCTTATCTGTTGCTAGAATGATTGCACATATTACGTACCTATCAGAATCTGCTCTTCAAAGAAAGTTCGGAAGAAACTTACAATTTAGAAAATCCTTTTCATATGGTTTTGATGTTGATTTTCAGATAGAAAGCTATCTTAAACATCAAGGTATTACATTTGTTGAGAGGTTTGACGCAAATAGTTATCTATATATTACAAAGGCTATGGATTACTTTGATTTATCAAATACTAAAGGAGGTTTAACTAAACTTTTTCAAAATAATAAAATAAAATTCTGTTTTTTTACTTTTTCATCAGATTGGTTGTTTCCTACTTCTGAAACTAAAATAATAATAAAATCACTTAATAATTCTGGTGCAAACGTAAGTTTTGTTGAAATAAAAACAGATAAAGGTCATGATGCTTTCTTACTTAAAGAACCAGAATTTCACAAAATTCTCAAAGGTTTTCTTGATGGTTTAAATAAAACAGTCAATATATGAAATTTAAGTTAAGAAAAGATTTAGAAATTATAGCTAGTTTAATTAAACCTGACGAAAAGGTATTGGATGTTGGTTGTGGGGATGGAATATTACTTGATTACTTAAATAAAACAAAGAACGTTGACTGTAGAGGTATTGAGATTAAACAGGAAGGTGTTAATAATTCTGTTCAAAAGGGGCTTTCTGTTATTCAAGGAGACGCAAATATTGATTTAAAAGATTATCCAGAAAAGTTTTTTACTTCAGCAATTTTAAGTCAAACGATTCATGCAATGAATAATCCTGAAATTGTAATTGAAAATCTGATAAGAATTAGTAAAAGAGCAATAATTTCATTGCCAAATTTTGGATTTTGGAAAATTAGGAGAGATTTATTATTTAAGGGATTGATGCCTAAGAATAAAATATTACCTTATGAATGGTACAATACACCAAATATTCATCTTTGTACACTCAGGGATTTTGAAGAGTTTTGTGTAAATAAAAGAATAAAAATTATAGAAAGAATCTATACAAACGAAAATGGAAATATTTATAACTCTAGGTTTTCAGAAAACTTATGGGCTTTTCAAGGAATTTTTTGTATATCTAAAAGTGTATGATTGAAGTTTTTCAGATATCAGCTTTAAATGATAATTATATATATATTATTATAGACAAAAAAACTAGGAAGTCTGCTTGTGTTGACCCCTCTATTTCTGATCCGGTGTTATCTTTTTTAAAAAAGAAAGATTTACGATTAGATTTTATTTTAAATACTCATCATCATTACGATCATGTAGGAGGTAATCTTGAACTAAAAAAACAAACAAATTGTAAAATTGTAGGAAATGAAAAAGATAAACATCGAATTCCTGGCATTGATATCTTTGTAAATAATAATGAAGTTTTTAAAATGGGTGCTTCTGAAGCATTAGTTTTTGATATTCCTGGTCATACAATTGGACATATATGCTATTTTTTTTCCAAAGATCTTTCTTTGTTTTGTGGAGATACTCTATTTTCCTTAGGATGTGGTAGAATGTTTGAGGGAAATTCAAAACAGATGTCTAATTCATTAAAAAAAATTCGAGCATTACCTGATAATACTCTTATATACTGTGGTCATGAGTATACTGAATCAAATGCTTTATTTGCTCTAAAATTAGAACCAGAAAATAAAGGACTCCAGAAGAAAGTTAAAGAGATTAAAAGTATGAGACAAAAAAGAAAGCCCACAGTCCCGTCTTTATTAATTGAAGAAAAAAAGTACAATCCATTTTTAAGATTTGATGATCCAGATTATCTTTCTATTATTGGTATGAGAGATTTATCTTATCTTCAGGCTTTTGGGAAAATTAGAAAAATGAAAGACAATTTTTAATCCATCCAAAGTCCACCATTAACTGAGAATGTTGCCCCATTGATATAACTTGATTTATCTGAAGCTAAGTATAAAACCATATCAGCAATTTCCTCTGAACTACCCAATCTCTTTGTAGGAATTGATTCTATAATCTTGTTGAGGATATCTTCTCTAATAGCAGCTACCATTTCAGTATTAATATATCCTGGTGCAATAACATTGGATGTGATTCCTTTACCAGCACTTTCTAATGCTAAAGATTTTGAAAAACCAATTAAGGCTGATTTCGTGGCTGCATAGTTTGTTTGTCCAAATTGACCTTTTTGACCATTTACAGAAGAAATATGAATTATCCTCCCAAAACCCTTTTCCCTCATGTGGTTAATTACTCCAGACGTTAAATTAAAAACAGAGTCTAAATTTACACTGATAACTTTGTCCCAATTTTCTTTAGTCATTTTATGAAGAGCAGAATCTCTTGTGATTCCAGCATTATTAACTAAAATATCAATAGAACCTATTTTGTTTTTTATATTTTCTAGATTTGATTGACAAGATTCATAGTTACTTACATCCCATTTCATTACTTCAATTTTATTTGCTTCAGAGAATTTTTTTGCTGCTTCATCATTGCTAGCATAATTAGCAACGACATCAAAGCCATTAAGTTTTAGTGTTTTTGAAATAGCTGCACCAATTCCTCTTGTGCCACCAGTTACTAAAGCAATCTTAGCCATTTTTTTATTTCCTCATGATAAAGTTTATTTAAATTCTTTCAATACACATTGCAATTCCTTGTCCACCACCAATGCATAGTGTTGCAATACCCTTTTCTTTTTTTTGCTTTATAAGTTCATGAATTAGAGTAACAAGTATTCTTGCCCCAGATGCTCCAATTGGGTGTCCTAAGGCAATCGCCCCACCATTAACATTCACTTTTCCCATATCCCATCCAAGCTCGTTACTAACCGCTAAAGCTTGAGCAGCGAAAGCTTCATTTGCTTCTATTAAATCTAAATCCTCAATATTCCACTTGGCCCTAGATAAAGCAGTTCTGACAGCATTAACTGGCCCAATCCCCATTACTGACGGATCAACTCCAACAGATGCCCATGATACAATTCTAGCCAAAGGACTTATATTAAGTTCATTAGCTTTACTTTCTTTCATTAAACAGACAGCAGCTGAACCATCATTTAGACCGGATGCATTTCCCGCTGTTACTGTTCCATTTTTTTGAAAAACAGATTTAAGAGATTGCATTTTTTCTATTGTTGAGCCATGCCTTGGAAATTCATCGTCAGTTATTTCATACTCTTCCTTCTTTTTTTTAACTATTACAGGAATAATTTCTTCTTTAAATCTTTTAGTTAATTGAGCTTTTTCGGCTTTATTTTGGGATTCTGTGGCAAATTTATCTTGTTGATCTTTTGATATATTATATTTTTCAGCAACATTTTCAGCTGTTGTTCCCATATGATAGTCATTCATTGCACACCAAAGACCATCAATAATCATAGAATCCTTTAACTCTCCATCACCCATTTTAATACCATTTCGTAAATTAGAAGTGTGATGAGCATTGCTCATAGATTCTTGTCCGCCAGCAACTACAATTTCTGACTGATTAGTCATAATTGACTGAGCACCAATTGATATTGATCTTAAACCTGAACCACACACTTGATTGATAGTGAGTGCACTTTTATCTTCGGGGATACCAGATAAAAAAGAACTTTGTCTAGCTGGATTTTGTCCAGAACCACCTGTTAAAACTTGACCCATGATCACTTCATCAATTAATTCTTTAGATACTTTTGAATCATTTATTACATTTTCAATTGATAGTTTTCCAAGTTCAGGAGCTGATAAATGACTAAGACCCCCAAGAAATTTTCCAATTGGAGTTCTTTTTGCTGATGTTATAACTATCTCTGACATAAATTTTATTTATATAATTAAAGTGGAAAAATATCAAAAAGATAAACAATTTACAATAATACAATTTTTTAATTAAATAAAAACAAATTAATGCTTTAAAATTAATATCCTTGGATGTATAAAAGTATTATTTTATAAGGAATGAATAATGTTTGCAGTTTTTGAAAGTGGCGGAAAACAATATAAAGTTAAAAAAGATGATATCTTAAAGATTGAAAAAATTGATTGCAAAAAAGGTCAATCTATTAAAATGGAAAAAATCTTGCTTTTAAAAAATGATAAAGAAGAGACAATTATTGGGACACCCTATATTAAGAACATGTCTATATCTGCTAAAGTGATTGATGTTATAAAAGATGAAAAAGTTCTTATTTTTAAGAAAAAGAGAAGACACAATTATAGAAGAAAATTAGGACATAGACAAAATGTTGTAATATTAAAAATAGAAAAAATAAATGTTAGTTCAAAATCTTCACAATCAGAAATTATTAATAAAACTAATGAAGATTCAAAAAATGATGATAAATCAAATTTTGTTAAAGAAGAGAAAACTCAAAATAAGGATAAATAATGGCACATAAAAAAGCTGGAGGCAGTACAAGAAATGGTAGAGATACAGCTGGAAGAAGACTTGGTGTTAAAAAGTTTGGTGGTGAGTTAGTGATTCCTGGTAATATAATTATTAGGCAAAGAGGTACTAAGTATCATCCTGGTGAGAATGTTGGTATTGGGAAGGATCATACAATTTTTTCACTTCAAAAAGGCAATGTTTTATTTAAAAAAAAATCATTAGGTAGGACTTATGTCAGTGTGGTGCCCATAAAGTCTTAGAAGAAAACATTCATTCAGGTTTAAAATAGAATGAAGTTCTTAGATGAAGCTAAAATCTACATTAAATCAGGCAGTGGTGGACCTGGTTGTGTTAGTTTTCGTAGAGAAAAAAATGTAGAAAGAGGAGGGCCTGATGGAGGAGATGGAGGAAAGGGTGGCAGTGTTTATTTTAAATCATATAGTAACCTTAATACATTAATTGATTTTAGATATCAGCAACATTTCTTGGCTCAAAGTGGAAATGGTGGAGCTGGAAAAAAAAAAACAGGTTCAAACGGAAAGGATCTAATTATTAAAGTTCCTGTTGGAACTCAAATACTTGGAGAAGATAAAGTTTTTTTGCATAAGGATTTTCAAAAAGCTGGAGAAACGTATATGTTTTTAGAAGGTGGACAGGGTGGAAGAGGAAATTTTAAATTTAAAAGCTCAACCAATCAAGCGCCTAGAAGATTTGATGCTGGCAAGCCTGGAGAAGAAAATTGGGTATGGCTTAGATTAAAATTAATAGCAGATATTGGTTTGGTTGGCCTTCCAAATGCTGGAAAGTCCTCACTGTTAAAAGTTTTATCAAGTGCTTCACCCAAAGTTGCTGATTATGCATTCACAACATTAAAACCTCAGCTTGGAATTTTAAGAAAGTATGACAAAGATATTATTGTAGCTGATTTACCTGGATTAATATCTGGGGCATCAGACGGTATTGGTCTGGGTCATAAGTTTTTAGCTCATATTGAAAGATGTCAGTATATTCTTCATTTGTGTGATATGTCAGTTGAAAACGAAAATATTAAAAAAAATTATAAAATAATTATGAATGAGCTATCGAAGTATGGAAAAGAAACTAGAAATAAAAAACAAATATTAGTTTTAAACAAATCCGATTTAGTTAATGAAAAAGAATTTAAGCCAATTATTAAATTTTTTGAAGAAGTTTCTGGAGGAAAATGTATAGTGATTTCATGCTTAAAAAAAATTGGAATTAAAAATTTAGTTAATCACCTCTATAAAATAATTATCAAATAATGAGTTTATTACCTTCCTTATTAGATTCTAAAAAGTTAGTTATTAAAATAGGTTCTTCATTAGTTGTTGAAAATAATAAGTTTAATAGTAAAAGACTTGAAAGCTTAATTAGGGATGTTTCTTTTTTACAAAAAAAAAGAATTAAAATATTAATTGTAGCATCTGGTGCAGTTTCTCTCGGGAAAAGATATTTAGGAATCAAAAATAAAAAAGTTTTAAAAATAAATGAAAAACAAGCTTGTGCGGCTTGTGGTCAAAGTTTATTAATGAACTCTTTTCTTAAAATTTTTAAAGATTTAAAAATTGCTCAAATACTTTTGACATATTCAGAAACAGAGCATAGAAGAAAAAATCTAAATGCTAGAGAAACAATAAATACACTTTTAGATTCTAATGTTATACCAATAATTAATGAAAATGATACTATTGCAACAGAAGAATTAAAGTTTGGAGATAATGACAGATTAGCAGCTAGAGTCGCTCAAATAGTTGATGCAGATAATTTAATATTATTAAGTGATGTAGATGGATTATATGATGAAAATCCAAGTAAGTTTAAAAAGGCTAAATTAATATATATAGTTAAAAATATAGATAATGATATAAAAAAAATGGCTAAGAGTGATACTAATTTATATGGTTCGGGAGGCATGAAAACAAAAATTGAAGCTGCTCAAATGGCGATGAATTTTGGTTGTAATACATTAATTTGTTCTGGTAACAGAGCTAGACCCATAACAAGAATTATTAAGAAGAAAAAAAATCTTGGCACATGGTTTATTGCAAAAAAGAGTAAAAAAAGTTCTTTTAAAAAATGGTTAGCTGGAAGTCCAAAAATTTTGGGTGAGATAATTATTGATGGTGGCGCTTGTAAAGCTTTGAAGAATGGATCTAGTTTATTGCCATCTGGAGTTAAGAGTTTGACAGGAAATTTTTTTAGAGGTGATTTAGTTGGAGTTTTTAGTGAAAAAAAAGAAGCTTTAGGTAAAGGTTTGATTTCATATGATATAATGGAGGCAAAACTAATAATTGGAAAAAAAACTTCGGAAATTGAAAGTATTTTAGGATATGTTGGAAGAGAAGAATTAATTCACAGAGATAACTTTATTTTAAATGAAAGTATTTTGATAAAAAAATGAATCTTGAAAGACAAATAAATCTAATTGGCAAATATGCCAAAGAAGCATCCTATGAATTAGGATTACTAAGCAACAAAAAGAAAAATGAATGTTTAATAGCAGCATCTAAAAATATAAAAATTAAGCAAGCAACTATTCTAGAAGCAAACAAAAAAGATATGCTTAATGCCAAAAAAAGAAAATTGACTCCTGCTTTAATCGATAGATTAAAATTAGATAGAAATAGAATTAATTCAATTTGTAAAGGCCTTTTAGAAATTACTAAATTAAAAGATCCAGTTGGACAGGTTTTATCTAGTTGGAAGAGACCTAATGGATTAAAAATTGAAAAGGTTTCAGTCCCACTTGGTGTGATTGGAGTAATTTATGAATCAAGACCAAATGTTGCTGCAGATGCTGCTGCACTTTGTTTGAAATCTAGTAACGCAACAATTCTTAGAGGGGGATCAGAAAGCTTTCATTCCTCTTCAATTATAATTGATACTATTAATGAAACATATAAAAAAATGGGATTACCCAAAGGAGCATTGCAAAAAATACCTACTACTAATAGAGATGCGGTTGGTTATTTTCTAAAATTAGATAAGTATATTGATGTTTTTGTTCCTAGAGGAGGCAGATCACTTATTGAGAGAGTTATAAAGGAAAGCAGAGTTCCAGTATTTAAGCATTTAGATGGTATATGCCACACATATATCCATAAATCAGCAAATAAAGAATTAGCATCTAACATAGTTGTAAACGCAAAGATGAGAAGACCAGGTATTTGTGGTGCTACTGAGACACTATTGATTGATAAAGATGCAGTTGAATCTCATCTTCCTTTAATTATTAAAGAATTAAAAAATTTAAAATGTGAATTAAGAGTAGATAAATACATCCTTAATTTTGATAAAACCTTAAAAAAGGCCATAAAAAAAGATTGGGAAACTGAATATCTAGATTCGATTTTATCAATAAAAACAATAGAAGGAGGAGTTAAAGAAGCAATTGAGCATATTAATAATTTTGGTTCTGGACATACTGATTCTATTATTGCTGAAGATAAAAAATTAGTAGAACTATTTTTAAACAAAGTTGATAGTGGAATTGTAATGCATAATACTTCAACTCAATTTGCTGATGGAGGAGAATTTGGAATGGGAGCAGAAATTGGAATTTCAACTTCGAAACTGCATGCAAGAGGACCTGTAGGAGTGTCTCAACTAACTAGCTTTAAATATAAAGTAAAAGGTAATGGGCAAATTAGAAAATAAATTTAGTATATAAGGCTTGATAAAAAATCATCAAAAAATAAATATTGGCTTATTGGGTGGAACTTTTGATCCTCCACATATTGGTCATCTGAGAATAAGTTATATTGCCATAAAAAGATTAAAACTTGATGAAATCTGGTGGATTGTGTCTCTTTCTAATCCACTTAAAGAAAAAGAAAAAGTTTCAAGTTTTAACAAAAGATTAGAAAAAGCAAAAAAATTTGTAAAAATAAAAAAAATTATTGTTACTGATTTGGAAAAAAAAATAAATTCACCATATACGATAGATTCAATATGTTATTTAAAAAAGAAATATCCATGGAGAAACTTTGTTTGGATTATGGGAGTAGATAATGTTATTGATTTTCATTACTGGAAAGATTGGAAAAAAATATTTTACAAAGTTCCGATTGCAATTTTTGATAGACCATTTTACTCTTTGTTCATACTAAAAAGTAAATGCTTAGGTTTGTTTAGAAAGTATAGGTTAAGTTCTTTTAAAATGAAAAATTTAAAATTTATGCTTTCACCTTCTTGGATTTTTATCACTGGATGGACAAAGAATATTTCATCATCTGCTATTAAATATAAAAATAAAATTTAATGCAAAAAGGTTTATATATAAAAAAACTGTTAAAAAAAGTATTAGAATTACTTAATGATGCAAAGTCAGTAAATATAGAAGTAATTGACGTTGGTAATAGAAGTAGTATTGCAGATTTTATAATTATAACTGAGGGAAACTCATCCAGACACGTAAATGCAATAGTTGGCAGGCTAAGTAAGGAATTAAAAAATAAAATTCTTTCTATTGAAGGTTTGCCAAGAGCAGATTGGGCTTTAGTTGATTTTGGAGATCTTATAATACATGTATTTAAACCTGAAGTAAGGCAATATTATAATCTTGAAAAATTATGGGATCATGGAGCCCCAGAAGAAAAACAAAAAATTAAAAAGTTATGAAATTTAAAATTATTTCTATTGGAAAGTTTTCTAAAGATTGTCCTTATAGTAGAATATTCCAAGAATATAAGAAAAGAATTAGTAATATATCATTAATTGAGATTCGTAGTCTTAATTTAAATAATAAATTTAGCTTAGATGAGAAAAAAAATTATGAAAAGAAAATTATCTATCAGCATTTTAAAGATCATGAAAAAATAATAATTTTAGATAGAAAAGGAAAAGATTTTTCTAGCATTGAACTATCAAATTTTTTTCAAAAACAAATGTTAAATAGTATTCAAAATATAATTTTTATAATTGGAGGTTCTGATGGTTTGGCAGATAGTTTTTTTAAAGATTTTGAGTCCATATCATTCGGTAAGAATACCTGGCCTCACTTGTTAATTAGGGTAATGTTGATAGAGCAAATATATAGATCACTTCAAATAATGAAAGGTCATCCTTATCATAAATAAATTTAAGTACTATGAGTAATGAAATTAAACAAAAAGTAGTATTATGTATACTTGATGGTTGGGGTTGTGCTCCTTCCTCATCAAAAAATGCGATTAGTTTAGCTAAAAAGAAAAATTTTGATTTAATAATTAAGAAATATCCTAATACCCAATTAAATGCATCCGAAAATGATGTTGGTCTTCCTGTTGGACAATTTGGTAATTCGGAAGTGGGACACATGAATATTGGAGCGGGAAGGATAATACTTCAGAATATTTTAAGAATTTCACATGCAATAAAGCATGGAGAACTAGAAAAAAATGAAAAAGTTAAATTATTAAAAAAAAATTGTAAAAGAATACATATTGTCGGACTACTCTCTTCAGGAGGAGTGCACGGACATCAGGATCATCTTTTTTCACTAATTGATATCCTATCTGATAACGAAAATGAATTATTTATACATTGTATTCTTGATGGTAGAGATAGTTCTCCAAACAGTGGAATAGAGAATATGAAGTTATTATTAGAAAAAATAAAAAAAAAGAAAGTTACTATTGCAAGTATTTGCGGAAGATACTACGCAATGGATAGAGACAATCGATGGGATAGAATTAAACAAGCTTATAAAGCAATAATTGAAGGATCTATTAAAAATAAAACAAATGATCCTATTAAAGCTATTAAAGAAAGTTACAAAAAATCTGTGACAGATGAATTTTTCCTCCCAATAAATAATTATAGTTATAAAGGAATTGAGGATGGCGATGGTTTTTTAATTACAAATTATAGAGCAGATAGAGTTAGAGAGATATTAACATCAATTTTTGATAAAGATTTTGATTTTTTTGAAAGACAAAGAATACAAAATTTTAAAAATTCTCTAGGAATTATGGAGTATTCAAGAAAATTAAAAAAGTCTTTGAGTACTATTTTTGAACCTCAAAAGATTAAAAATACACTTGGTTCTGTAATTTCAGATCTAAATTTAAAACAATTAAGAATTGCAGAAACTGAAAAATATGCTCATGTAACATATTTTTTTAATGGTGGAATAGAAGAAAATTTTTTAGGAGAAGATAGAATATTAATTCCATCACCAAGAGTTGATACGTATGATCAAAAACCTGAGATGTCTGCAAAAAAACTTACATCAGAAATCCTTAAACAAATAAAGTCTCAAAAATATGACCTTATTATAACAAACTATGCAAATGCAGATATGGTTGGACATACAGGTATCATTTCTGCAACTGTAAAAGCAATCGAGACAGTTGATGATTGTATTGGAAAATTACTAAAAATAGCAAAAAAAGAAAACTATTTATTAATTTTAACTTCCGATCACGGAAATGCTGACTGTATGAAAGATACAAAAAAAAATCCACAAACTTCTCATACAACTAATCCTGTTCCAATGATAATTTGTTCATCAAAGAAGAATAATCTTCAAAAAGGTTGTCTTGCTGATATTGCCCCGACTATATTAAAAATTATGGGTATAAAAAAACCAACGGAAATGACAGGACGTTCATTGATAAAATGATTTTAGCTAATATTTTAAAAAAAATAGTTTTTTTACTAATTATATTTATTCCCATAAGTCTTTATACAAAAACCCATTTAGAAATAAAAAGTAAACTTGAAACAGAGCTAAATAATATTCAAAAAAAAACTGTTGAAACTTACAATGAACTTTTGATGTTAAACAAAGCAATAAAGAATTTAAATATAGAAATCAAAAGAAATAAACAATCACAATTAATATATAAAAAATATATTGATAATGAAGAAATACTAGCAGAGGGATTGATACTATTACTTCAGGAAAAATATTATAATGAACCAATAAAAAAATTTTTTCAAAATTTTTCTAAAAAAAATAATTATATTACAAAAAAAATAGTCAAAGAGTATTTTTTAGAAAACATAAAAACTGAAATAAATATTTATTTTTCAGGATTAAGAAAGATTGAAGGTCTTGATAAGGAACTAAACATTAAAAACTCCTTATTAGCTCAGAAAAGATTAAAAATAAAAAAAAAAAGAAAAAAGCTTGATGCAGAATTAAAAAAAAGAAAAGTTCTTCAAAGAAAAAACCCTAAAAGTAAAATTTACAAAAAAAAAGAGAATATTGTTAAACAAAAAGCAAAAAATATCAATGAGCTTTTAAAGGGGGTCTCTTCAAACAGAACAAACAAAAATAGTAATATTAAATCTAAAAAAGTTAGCCTTCCAGTTAGTGGTAATATAATTTCTCAATTTGGAGAAAAAAAAGATTCTTTTCTATCCAAAGCAGGAATAATGTTTGAGCTTTCTGAGGAATCATATGTTACTGCACCAATCAACGGTATGGTTATTTTTACTGGAAAATGGAGGAATTATGGTAATATTATTATTATTGAGAATACTGATCATTATCATACTATTCTTTCAGGTATGGATGAGATAATGACTTTTTCTGGAAACAAAGTGCTAAAAGGTGAGCCAATTGCAAAATTTTTTGTTAAACAAAGTTCTAGTAAGAAGTTATATTTTCAATTGAGATTTAAAGGAAAACCAATAGATCCAAAAAGAGAAGTTGAGATTTTGTAAAAATGAGGCATAATTAAAAAATGATAAATAAATTTATTTTATTTTTTTTACTCTTTTTTGTTTTCTCATCTGTTGAAGCAGATGAAAAAAAAGAAGTTTATAAATACTTAAATCTTTTTGGAGAAGCATTTGAGAAAATCAAAAATAACTATGTAGAAGAAATCACAGTAAAAGACCTAATAGAGTCTGCCATAGAAGGTATGCTTACGTCGTTAGATCCACACTCTACTTATCTAAATACTGAAGAACTAGATGAGCTGAGAGTTCAAACTAAAGGAGAATTTGGTGGTTTAGGAATAGAGGTAACACTTGAAAATGGCGTGGTCAAAGTAATATCACCAATTGATGAGACGCCAGCACAAAGAGCAGGGATACTTGCTGGAGACATGATAACTCATCTGGATGGTGAGCCGGTTATGGGTTTAAGTTTATCTGAAGCAGTGACCTTAATGAGAGGTAAAGTTGGATCAAAAATAAAACTTACTGTGTTAAGAAATGAAACAGAAAATATAGATATTGAAATTGTAAGAGCAATTATTGAGTTAAAGTCCGTTAAATCAAGGGTTGAAGATCAAATTGGATATATTAGAGTTTCGTCTTTTAATCAAAAGGTAGATGAAGAAATTAAAAAGGCGATAAAAAAATTTAAAGCAAATAAAAACAACAAACTTTTAGGATATGTTTTAGATTTAAGAAATAATCCAGGTGGACTTCTTGATCAGGCAGTAAATGTCACAGATATTTTCTTAGATAAAGGTGAAATAGTTTCTACAAGAGGAAGAAAAAAAAGTGATGAAACAAGATATAATGCGGTTAAAAATGATCTGACTAATGGGCTTCCACTTGTAGTTTTGATAAATCAAGGCAGTGCATCGGCATCAGAGATTGTAGCTGGAGCTTTACAAGATCATAAAAGGGCAATCATTATGGGAACTAAGTCTTTTGGAAAAGGATCGGTTCAAACAATCATTCCTTCTGGAGATAATGTTGCTATAAAATTAACTACAGCAAGATATTTTACTCCATTAGGTCGTTCCATTCAAAAAATGGGAATTGATCCGGACATATTAGTAGAACAAGCTGAGATAAAACTTCTAGAAAAAGTTAAAAGAAGAAAGGAATCTGATTTAAGGGGTGCGATTAGCAATAACCAAATTAAGGATAGTAAAGAAAAAAATAAAGAAAGTGAAGCTGAAGGTGAAGTTGAAGATTATCAATTAACTAGAGCTTTTGATTTGATTTTAGCTTTAAATATTATTTCTGAAGATAAATAAGTTTGATGAAAAGATCATATAGGTCTGGTGTTGGAATTTTTTTACTAAATAAGAAAAAAAAACTTTGGGTAGGTAAAAGAATAGATTCAGCCTCTGATTTTTGGCAGATGCCACAGGGTGGTATTGATGATAAAGAAACAGAGAATCAAGCAATGATGAGAGAATTAAAAGAAGAAATTGGAACTAATAATATAAAAACTCTAATGATATCTGATGAATGGTTTAAATATGATCTTCCAAATGATCTTGTAAAAAATGTGTGGAAAGGAAGATATATTGGTCAAACGCAAAAATGGTATGCATGCCAATTTCAAGGAAAAGATAATGAGATCAAATTAGATAATTTTAAACCTGAATTTTTAGAATGGAAATGGATTGACCCAAAACAAGCACTCAACTTAGTAATACCATTTAAAAAAGAGATGTATAAAAAAATATTAAAGAAATTTAAAGTTTTATACGCTTAAGAATAATACTTGTTTTCTAATGCTTTAATTTTCTGTCCAACAATTTTATTCTCTTTATTTTCAGATAATAACTTTTTCATATCCTCAATTTTGGTATCTTTAGTATTTTCGGCTTCTTCAGTTAAAATAGTACATTTTTCTTCAGTAATTTCACAAACGCCTTTACTTATAAGAAAAATTTTAAATAATGAATTGTCTTTATAAATATATATTAAACCTGTCCTAAGATTTGTAATTGTTGGAGTATGCTTATCAAAAATTCCTAAATCACCCTCTTCACCTGGTAATATAATAAAATCTATACTTTCAGAAAATATAATTTTGCTAGGAGATACTATTTCTGTAATCATCTTTAATTAACTATCTTTAGCCATTTTTTTTGCTTTCTCAATAGCTTCATCAATTGTTCCAACCATATAAAATGCAGATTCAGGTAGATCATCATACTTTCCGTCCACTAAATCTTTAAAGCCACTAATCGTATCTTCAAGTTTTACAAATACTCCCGGTGTTCCGGTAAATACTTCTGCAACGTGAAAAGGCTGTGATAAAAATTTTTGAATCTTTCTTGCCCTATTTACGACAAGCTGATCTTCTTCAGATAATTCATCCATACCTAAAATAGCAATGATATCTTGTAAAGACTTATATTGCTGAAGTACTTCTTGAACTTTTCTTGTTACAGAATAATGTTCTTCTCCCACAATTCTTGGATCTAGAACTCTTGATGTTGAATCCAGAGGATCCACAGCTGGATAAATCCCAAGTTCAGCAATTTGTCTAGAAAGAACAGTAGTTGCGTCAAGATGAGAAAAAGATGTTGCTGGAGCTGGATCTGTCAAATCATCAGCGGGAACATAAATTGCTTGAACTGATGTTATTGAGCCTTTGTTTGTTGAGGTTATTCTCTCTTGAAGTGCTCCCATATCAGTAGATAGTGTTGGTTGGTAACCAACTGCTGAGGGTATTCTTCCTAATAAGGCAGAAACCTCTGAACCTGCTTGTGTGAATCTAAAAATATTATCAACAAAAAATAAAACATCCTGTCCTTCTTGATCTCTAAAATATTCTGCTAATGTTAATCCAGTTAGCGCTACTCTAGCTCTAGCTCCAGGAGGTTCATTCATTTGGCCATAAACTAGAGCTGCTTTTGAATCTTTTGAATCAAGTTTTATTACACCAGATTCCATCATTTCATGATAAAGATCATTTCCCTCTCTTGTTCTTTCGCCAACCCCTGCAAACACGGAATACCCTCCGTGTCCTTTTGCAATATTATTAATTAGTTCCATGATTAAAACTGTTTTACCAACTCCGGCTCCACCAAATAAACCAATTTTTCCACCTTTTGAGTATGGCGCCAGCAAATCAACAACTTTAATTCCAGTAACCAATATTTCAGTTTCAGTAGATTGATCTATAAATTCAGGAGCAGATCTATGAATTGGAGATTTCAACTTTGTTTTAATATTACCCCTTTCATCTATTGGCTCTCCAATTACATTGATTATTCTACCAAGTGTTTCAGGACCAACCGGAACGGAAATTGGACTTCCAGTATCAATAACCTCTTGACCTCTTACTAAGCCATCAGTTGAGTCCATAGCAATCGTCCTAACTATATTTTCTCCTAAATGCTGTGCAACCTCTAATACTAAATCTTTATTTTCATGAACTATTTTTAATGCATTAAGAATTTCGGGTAACTTTTTTTCAAAGCTAACATCAACTACAGCTCCTAATATTTGTTCAATCTT
>MDTB01032268.1_pt1 | contig 32280 bp, 33 predicted proteins | sample 811161 | NCBI WGS metagenome assembly MDTB01 (sample SAMN05326650, study PRJNA326480) | marine metagenome | isolation source: seawater | place: Mediterranean Sea | collected 2009 | reverse complement strand
TAAGAATTGTTTCTTAGATATTAATTTTTTTTGTTACTCAATTTAAATAAATCATATAAATTCAGAAGTTTATAATTTAATGATTTGGAAAATTTATGTCTGACAAAACTGTAAAAATTACTGATGAAAACTTTGACGAGCTGGTTATTAATTCAGAAAAACTCGTAATTGTTGATTTTTGGGCTGAGTGGTGCGGTCCATGTAAAGCTATAGCACCCATTCTTGATAAAATTTGCGATGAATTCAGCGACAAAGTTCTCATAGGTAAGGTAAATGTCGATGAAGTTAAGCAAACTCCCGTTAAATACGGAATTAGAAGCATTCCAACTTTATTATTTTTTCACAACGGTGAAATCATAAAGCAAGAGGTTGGTTTACAGTCAGAGCAGGCATTAATTGATAGTGTTAACCAAATCGTTAGTTAACAATATTAATTTATGACAGATAAAACTACTCACAAAACAATTATTATTGGCTCAGGACCTGCAGGTCTAACAGCCGCAATTTATGCAGGAAGAGCAAATCTTAAGCCTATAGTTTTTGAGGGAAATCAACCTGGCGGACAATTAACTATTACTACTGATGTTGAAAACTTTCCTGGCTTTCCAGATGGAGTTATGGGTCCTGAAATGATGGATTTATTTAGAGACCAAGCCAAGAAATTCGGTGCTGAATGTTTTTTTAAGCACGTTACTAAGGTAGATTTTAGTTCAAAGCCTTATAAAGTGTTTGTTGGTGAGGAAGAATATTTATCAGAAACTGTAATCATTTCAACTGGAGCTTCAGCTAGAATGTTAGGATTAAAAGAGGAAGAAGAATTGATGGGTTATGGGATTAGTACGTGTGCAACATGTGATGGCTATTTTTTTAAAAATAAGAATATCGTTGTTGTTGGTGGAGGTGATTCTGCAATGGAAGAAGCAACTTTTTTAACAAAATTTGCAAAAAAAGTTACGATCATTCATAGAAGAGATATTTTTAAAGCGTCCAAAATAATGCTTGATAGAGTAAAAAATAATCCATCAATAAATATTTTGACAAATAAAAGTATCAATTCAATTAAAGGATCCCAAAAAGATGGCGTTACAAGCATAGTTCTTGAAGATTCTATTTCAGGTGAAAAAACATCTTTCGATTGTGAAGGAGTTTTTTATGGAATAGGCCATACACCAAATACTGCACATTTTGAAGGTTTAGTGGATTTGGATGATAACGGCTACATTGTTACAAAGCCAGACTCATCATTAACAAATATTCCTGGGGTTTTTGCTTGCGGAGACGTTCAGGATGATCACTACAGACAAGCCATCACAGCAGCTGGTTCTGGTTGCATGGCGGCTATTGATGCTGAAAAGTACTTAGAAGATAATATTATTGAATAGTTTTGCTGTCCCTTAGGAGGAAGCAATGGAACTTAAACAGATTTACGATGTAAAAAACCTTAAGCTTAGGTTTAAAGATAAAAAAGCTTTAGAAATTAAAACTCTAAAGTTTCACAATGGTCTTATTTATGGTATTTGTGGAAACTTTGGTTCAGGAAAAACTTCTCTTCTTAAAGTTCTTGCTGGAGTATCAAAAGAAACTAGTGGATCAATTCTCTATCAAGGTAATTCTTTTAAAAGAAATATTTTTGGTAAAATAAAAAAAAATAAAGATGTTAATTACTTAGATATCACCTCTTTAAATTCATCATTGTCAGTTGGTCAACTAATAAAGAAAAATTTTCCATCAAAAACACAGCAAATTAAATCCAGACATTTTACAGGTTTTCAAATGGAAACACTTTGGGAGACTTCAGTAAATTTAATTTCGCAAGGTGAAAAGCACTGGTTGAAGACTGTAATTGCAGTTGAAAAAGACCCTAGAGTTCTATTGATAGATGATTATGGGCTTTATATAGATCCAAGAACTGAAATGACATTAAGGAAGAAAATAATCAAAATGAATAATATTTTAGGCACTACGGTTATACTTTCATCTCATAGCGATTATTTTTTGAAACAATTTGCTAGTGTGATAATTTATTTAGATAATGGACATGTTTCTAAAGTCAGAAAAGGATTCAAAAAAAATTCAGTACGCAAAAATAAATAGTCTTGTCATTCTATTTGTATTTTTCTCAAATACACTTCAAGCACAAATTGACCAAAGGTTTGATGTATTTGATTGGGAAATTATTGGCAATAATGGATCGATTAACTCCATTGCAGAAGGGTATCAATACATTTTCTTTGCTACAAACGCTAATGGAATTTTAAGATATAATAAATTTTCTAGAAAATTTGATCAAAGCCTCTATTTAGGTCAAGGTATAGTATCAAAAAAAATCAAGCACGTATATTTTGATAAATACACCGGTATCTTATGGGCAGTGGGAAATGAAAGTCTTGAATTTTCAAGCTCTAGAGAGGGAAACTGGAATCAAATTAGTTATGAAAGATTACCTTTGAAATCTTATAAAGAAATTCAAGATTTTGGATCTTCTTCAAACTATTTGTGGATAAGAACATTTTCTTCTTATCTAAAGCTAGACCATGTAAGTGGAACATTTCTGGGTCTTTTTGCATATCCTGATGAAGCAGTTTCATGGGGAGATTTTAACTATTCAAATAATAAAACTTTAAACAATTCAACTTTCGAAGATTTTTTTGTAGAAAGCGGATGGCTTTTAACTATTCAAGGCGCTGCAGATCAGGACGGTATTTTTTCTAAATATATCTCATTTTTAGATTCTGAAAATGAGTTTAGCTGGATAGGTTTATCAAATGGATTTATTCTTGCTGTAGATAATTTTAGTAAAACTATAACTCCAATAAACAAGGGTACAGGTATTTCTATTCCACTTACGATGAGTTCAAATGATAGGTTGTGGGTAGCCGGAATTAGTGATGGAAAAAGTAATTCTGTATTTTCTATAAATAAAGAATTCGAAGATGAAAAAAATTTTAAAGATACAAGCTATTCAAATTTTTCTTATAGTGATATTTTTTCAAGTAAAACCATTGATGAAGAAGTGTGGTTTGGTTCTGAAGGAAGTATTATTATTTATAATCAAAAAAAAGATTTTTTTCGAACACTTGGATACGAGAAAGGAATACCAATTGAAAGAATCAACTTCTTAGAAATTTTAGATAACAAAGTTTTTATTGGTTCAAGAAATGATTTAATTGTAATTGATAAAAACACAAAAAAAATTATCAATTCACAAATTGTAGACCTTGTTAAAAAAAATAATCTTTTTATCGATGATCTTAAAATTATCGATGAAAAAATTTTTTTAATTTCGAATGGAAAAATATTTCAATTTGATTCTCAAGAAAAGTTCAATATAAATGAATACAGCAATTTTTCTGATAATCAGTTTAATCCTTATGCTGTTTTTGGAAATGATGCTAAAAAATATTTTGTAACTGAAAGAGGTATTTTGAACAGTAAAAATGATAAACTAATACCTTCAAGCTTGTATTTTAATTATCAAGTTTCTGATATGGTTATTAAAAACAACATGTTATATATTGGTACTAATGGTGGTTTAGCAATCTATAATGATGATACAAATCAAATATATAATTTTTATGATTTCATATTTTTAAAAAATATATTTGATATGGAACTAATAAATCAATTTTTGGTATTACTTACAAGTTCAGGTTTAGTTAAATTAGATATATCACTATGAAAAAAAACATTCTATTTATTTTATTTACAGCCTTTTTAAGCGCTCAAAGTATTAATTCAAATGTAAACTCATTTAAGGCAAACGTAGTTATTAGGCCTAGTAATGATAATCTCGAAGTCATCACTTATGTAGAAATTTTTAACAGAAATTTACAATTCTTGAAAAATGATATTTTTTTTGAATCTTCTTATGATTTGAGTATTTCGATTATTTCAAAGGATGGAAGTAAGTTAGCAGAAAAATCATTATCGGACACAATTTCAGTTGAAAATTTTTCCCAAACTGTATCAACAATCAGTCCAAAATTAGTTATTGATAGTTTTGTCATACCAAATGAAGAATTCAGCGTGAACTTCACTTTGAAAGATTTAGATACAAAGCTTGTTGGTAAAAAACAAAGAAAGATCTCAAAAAAAGATTTACCATCTGGAAAGTATTCAAAAATATTTAAACCAATATTTATAAAAAATAAACCGGGAGATTGGAAGTTTGATCGTGATAAGTATCCAACAGATATCAATGAAGTTGTTGTTAAAGAAAACTTTATAGAATTTTATCAATATATATCAACAGATGGTAATAGACATTCAATTGATTTTTCACTTATTTCAAATAAAGAAAATGTTTGGAATGAATCTTTCGTCCAAGAAGTTGATGGAGAATTCTATAAATTAATTAAAATTCCTGTTAAAGATATTGATACATCCAATTTAAGATTGAAGATTCAAGTTTCTAAAAATGGAAATGTTACATCAAAATCGTTTCCTTTCGAATTAAAAAATGATTTTTTAATGCTTTCTTCTGTCAAGAACCTATCGTCTGCACTAGACCAAATGAACTATATTCTGACTGTGGAAGAAAGAAAAGAGCTGAGAGGATTAAAAAATTCTCAAAAAGAAAAGTTTTTCAAAAAAGCTTGGGCAAAAAGAGACCCTGATGTAACCACAAAAGAGAATGAGCTCATGGTCGAATATTACAAGAGAGTAGCTTTTGCTGAACAAAATTTTTCTAGAGGTACATCAGGAGGATGGAGATCAGACATGGGGATGATATATATTCTTTTTGGAAGGCCTGATGATATTTCAAAATCAATGAATTCTCAACAAAGTTATAATTTTCAGACTTGGTATTATTACAAAATTAATGAAGAATTTTTATTTATTGATGATAACGGTTTTGGCGATTTTCGTTTGAGAACACCATTTTTATATTAAGAAATGAAAAATAAAGAAAAAGAAATTTTAAAAATTTTAAGTAAATATAAATCTTCTATATCAAGAGAAGATTTTAAAAAAATAAACTCTCTTTTAACGATTCACCAAGATTTAAATGAATCTTTTTCTCTTTATACGGATGGAGCTTGTGAATTTGATAATGACTATAAACCAATTAATGCTGGTATAGGGGGTTTGATTAAAAAAGAAAATAAAGTAATACATTCATTTGCTGAAAATGTTGGAGTTAAAACTAACAATGAATCAGAGTATTTAGCTTTGATTAAAGGCATAAAGCTTTGCCATGAGCTTAAAATCAATACAGTATCAATTTATGCGGATAGCGAATTGATTGTTAAGCAAATAAACGGAGAATATAAGGTAAAGAATAAGAGGATGGCTGTTCTAAATAAGGAAACCCATTTGCAACTATCAAAACTTGACTCATGGGATATTTCCCATGTTTTAAGAGATAAGAATTCTGAAGCTGATGAGCTAAGCAAGGAAGGACTTTCAAAAGAAAAAACTAATGTATAATAACAAAATTTTCATAAATTACGTGCTATGAGCTTCTTTAATTCAATAAAAAATTCAGTATCCGATAGCTTTAATTGGGTTAGCGGTGACATCGCAATTGACCTTGGAACTGCAAATACTTTGATTTGGCTATCTGGCAAAGGAATTATTATCAATGAACCTTCAATAATTGCGAGATCAACCAAAACTGGTGCTGTACTAGCTGTCGGAGAAGATGCTAAAGAAATGCTTGGTAAAACTCACGAAGGCATTGAAACGATTAGGCCGCTAAGAGATGGAGTAATTGCAGATTTCACTGCTGTTGATGAAATGTTACAAGGCTTTATTAGAAAAGTTAATCTCAATAGACTAACTAGACCTCGAATGGTTATTTGTGTTCCATCTGGTGTAACCGAAGTAGAAAGAAGAGCTGTTAGGGATTCAGGAGAAAAACAGGCAGCTCGAGAAGTTTTTCTTGTTGATGAACCTGTTGCAGCTGCAATTGGTATAGGTCTTGACATTAGTAAGCCTATTGGAAATATCATTGTTGATATTGGAGGTGGAACTACTGAGGTTGCTGTGATTTCATTGAACGGTGTTGTTACAAAAAAAGCTATAAGAGTAGCAGGCGACGAAATGGACGATGCTATTCAACATTGGTTTAGAAATGAACATAAGCTTGAAATTGGAGAAAAAACTGCAGAGCAAATCAAAATATCTGTTGGTTCTGCAATGAGAACAAGATCAAGAAATATTCTTGTAAAAGGTCGTGATCTTGTCTCCGGTATTCCAAAAACTATCGATATCAGAACTGATGAAATTAGACAAGCTCTCAAAGACCCCGTCAAACGAATTTTAGATGTAATAAAAGATGCACTTGAAGCCACTCCTGCAGAACTTTCATCAGATATTATTGATAGAGGAATAGTTCTTGCTGGTGGGGGTTCTCAGTTAAGAGGATTAGACCAAGTATTAAGAGAAAAAACTGGTGTACCAGTTAATGTAGCAGACGAACCGCATTTAGCTATTGTCAAAGGTTGTGGTGCTGTAATAGAAGATCTGGAAAAATATAAGCATGTTCTTCTCTAAGAATGTCTAATCTGCAAATAATTTTCAAAGAGCATCAAGAAAAAATATCTCTAGTACTATGCATACTCATCTCTTTTATTCTAATTTTCAATAATGATTCAGATATACTAAAAAAGTCAAAAATAAACACATTGAATACTTTTTCTTTTTTATATATCCCTTTTAATTGGCTTGATAACCAATTATTTCTGAACAAGAAACTTGAAGTTCTTTCTTCTGAAAATTTAAAATTAAATCTAGAAAATCAAGTATTGAAAGTTCATGAAGATGAAAATATCAAATATAGAGAATTTCTTAATTTTAAAAAAAGAGATGACTATAATTTCTTGGGTGCAGATGTGATTTCTAAAGGTTTATCAGCTAATATGTCATCAATATTAACTAATAGAGGTATTGATGATAGCGTTAATTTGCATGATCCAGTTCTTTCGTCAAGAGGTATTATTGGAAAAATTTCTTCAGTTTCTCAAAATTCAGCAGAAGTACAATTAATTAGCGATGTCAATTTCAGGCTCAGTGTTAAAATTATACCAGATAATGTCGAAGGAATTCTACGCTGGATCGGAGATGATATTTGTGAAATTGTTGAATTAAAAAAAATTTCTGATATTCAGATAGGAGATGTTGTTCTTTCTTCAAATTTAAGCATTTATTTTCCTCCAAACTTACCGGTAGGAGAGGTAATAAGTATTTATGAAAAATCAGATAGCTCAAATAGGGTAGTTAGAATGAGGTTGTTTTCTGATTTATCAACAATAAATCAATTATTTATCATTCAAAAGGATAATAATTTATGAGCTTTTATCTAAAACTTTTTCCTTTTGCAGTTATTCTTCAATTAATATTTTCTGAGCTATTAACATTTAATGGATATCAAGTAAATATTATGCTTTTATTTATAATTATTTGCTCAATGCCGTTGGAAAATAATACCTCACAGTCAACCATAAATGGATTTCTAATTGGTATTTTCTCTGATTTTGTTTTGTTTAGTGGAGTTTATGTTGGTGTGTCAAGTTTAGTTTTTTCTGTTTGTGGATTTTGGGCATCAAAAGTAAGTCACAATTTTGCTTTTAGAAATTTTGATTTATATTGGGTAGCTTTTGTACATCTTGGTGTAGCTATTTACTCATTATTTAGATATGATTATTTCTTTTTCAATGATTTTTTATTATTTCTAACAAATTGGTTTTTTGTTACCTATTTAACATGCTTTTTTGGTTTTTTATTGATTAGAATTTTTTCACTTAAAGAGGCAATTCTTAATGCTTAAAATTGATAATAAAGCTGATATTTTTCATTATAGAACTCTTCTATTCATTCTGACCATTTCAATATTTACTCTTTTATCAAGGTATTTTTATTTGCAAATCATCGAGCATGAAAGATATTTTTCAAAATCTCAGGTCAACAGTATAAAAGCGCAAGCAACATATGCACCTCGAGGTTTAATTTTAGATAGAAATAGCGAAGTATTAGTTCAAAATTACCCAACGTACATTTTAACAGTAACTCCTTATCAACTTAACGATAAAGAAAAGCAGTTTAGTATAATTTCTGATATAACCAATATTCCTTTAGAAAAAATAAATCAGAGATATAAAAAGTTTTATCAAGGAAGATTTCTTCCAACAATAATTGCCAAAAATTTAACTTTTTCAGATATTTCTCAAATTGAGGAAAGAAGATTGGAGCTTTCAGGTTTCCAGTACGAAAGGTTTGACGAACGACTTTACAGTGATGTTCTCAAAGATGCTCATATTCTTGGATATTTAAGAGAGCTTGATAGAGTATCAGTATCATCTTTAGATAAATCTAAATTATATAGGGCTGGTGAACTAGTTGGATGGCAAGGTCTTGAAAAACAGTATGAAGATGAATTAAGATATTCAAAAGGCGTTGAATATATTGAGGTTGATACTTATGGAAGAGAAATAAATAAAGCAAATAGAAATAGCATTCCAGCTTTTCCAGGAAATGACTTATTCATTACTATTGATGCTAGATTACAAGATTACTCTAAAAAACTTTTGAATGATCAAAAAGGAGTAATTTTAGTTTCTAATGTTCATACTGGAGAAATTTTATCAATGGTCAGTAATCCTTCTTATAATCTTGATATATATCGTGGAGAAACAAATGACAATGATTGGAAAGATCTTCTTAATAATAGTAATAAACCTATTATTAATAGAGCAATTTCAGGGTTATACCCTCCAGGATCATCTTTCAAATTAATTACTGCATTTAACTTGATAGAAAATGGGTTATTGGACCCAGAAGATAATTTAATGTGTGATGGATCTTATACCCCTCCAGGAAGTTCTAATACGTTTAATTGTTGGAAAGAAGACGGTCATGGGCTAGTTGATTTAAATAAAGCTATAGCTCAGTCTTGTAATGTATACTTCTATGAAACAGTTCAATTAATTAAGTTAAAAGACTGGACTGATACTGCGAAGGTTTTTGGATTTAATGAAGAAACAGAAATTGATCTCCCTAATGAGCTGATTGGACAAATTCCTGATAAAGAGTTTTTTACAGAAACTTATGGAAGATGGGGGTGGTCAGAACGTGGAGTATTATTAAATCTTACTTTAGGGCAAGGAGATATTTTAGTTACTCCATTACAATCTTTAAGATACATCAATCACATCGCCTCAAAAGGAAAGAATACAGCAAAATTAAAATTAAATCTAAATAAAGAAATCGACTTTTATGAAGAGATTAAGCTATCTAACCAAACATGGAATAGGGTATATAGTGGTTTATTTGATGTAGTAAATTCTGATGGAGGAAGTGGATGGAGAGCTCGTCAAAATTCTGAAGTTAAATTATTTGGAAAGACAAGTACAGCTGAAAACCCCCATGGAGAGCCTCATGCCTGGTTTAATGGTTTTTTTGAATTAAATAATCAAAAATTTTCCATTGTAGTTCTTGTTGAAAATGGAGGCGGTGGTGGAGCAGTTGCATCTCCCATAGCAGGAAAAATTGTATCTTTTTTTATAGAAAACTCAATAGAAATAGTTAACAATGATTTTCAATAATTTTATTTCTGGTTCAAATGAATATCTTGGTAAATTATATTTGATAGTTATTTCTTTGATTATTTGTGGGCTTGTTACACTTTTTAGTATTTCAAGTGATCCGTTATCATTTGGCAGCTCTTTTTTTAGACAAATTGTGTTTATCATTTTTTCATTCTTCATTTTTTTATTCATTCGTCAAATTAATGTAAAAACCATTCATGATAATTCTACTTTGATTTATGTAGCGTCATTTTCTTTATGTTTAATACCATTTTTCCTCTCGCCAGTGGAAAATACATTTAGATGGATTGATTTAGGTGTTTTTTATATTCAGCCTGGAGAATATTTAAAGTGTGCTACAATTTTAATAATTGCTAAATATTTATCAAACCATCAATTAGAGGTTAAAGAAAATTATATTGTCATTATTCCATTAATAATGGCTTCATTATCATCTTTTTTAGTACTTAATCAACCTGACTTAGGTACTGCTGTAATAATTTTTGCTCCATTATTACCTATGTTACTTTGGGCGGGTGTGAATACTTTTTCAATTTTTCTTCTAATTGCTCCACTTTTGACAATTTTAGCAGCTTCAAATTACATGATATTTAATATTTGGGCCTTAGTGATGTTTATTATTTTTTTAATGTTTCAAGGAAATTTGATAAATCGAATAATTATATATTTTTCAAATATCTTTGCCGGCCTTCTATTTCCTTTTTTTTGGAATGATTTTTTGAATGGTTATCAAAGGCAAAGATTCCTAGATTTTTTAAACCCGGACCTAGATCCAATGGGATCTTCATACCATATTATTCAAAGTATAACTGCTATTGGTTCAGGAGGATTATTTGGTAAAGGCTGGGGACAAGGATCTCAAACCCAATTAAAATTTCTTCCAGTTCAAGAGTCTGATTTTATTTTATCAGTCATTGCAGAAGAGTTTGGTTTTTTTGGAATATCATTAATTATGATATTATTTTTTATGTTAATTAAAACCCTACTTGATTTAGCTTTTAAAGCAACTGACTACTTTTCAAGTTTAGTTATTATTGGTTTAACATCTATTTTGTTTTCTCATATTTTTATTAATTCAGCAATGACAATAGGATTAATTCCTGTAAAGGGGCTACCAACACCTTTCATTTCTGCTGGAGGATCATTTATGCTGCTTTGTTTTATAATTGTTTCTTTAGTTTCAAATTTGTCTAAAAATTAATTATTATTCTCAGTTGTGATTTTCAATGTGTTTAGTTAAATTTTAAGGCTCATCATCATGGTAAAAAAACTCTTTTATATTAATAGCGAAATGGAGCCATTTGCATCGGTTTCAAACCAAGGTAACATTTCAGTGGATATTCCCTTAGGTTTACAAGAAAGTGGAAATGACGTTCGTTGTTTAATGCCCAAATATGGATTCATAAGTGAGAGAAAATATATCTTAAGGGAAGTTATTCGTTTAAAAGAAATTTTTTTTGATTTTGAAGACAGCAATTATGAATGTTCAGCAAAAAGTGCTTTTTTACCTAAATCTCGCCTTCAAGTTTATTTTTTAGAGAACGAAAATCAGTTCGGTAATTTAAATAATTTACTTTTCAAAGCTAAAAATGGAAGGTTTTTAACAGATAATGACATAAGATTTACTTTTTATTCACTCGCAACTATTAAAATGCTTCCAAATTTATTTTGGTTTCCCAATGTTATTATTTGTAATGGTTGGACGTCTGCTTTAGTTCCATTTTTGCTTAAAAAGTTAGCGAAGTCAGACAAGGAATTGTCTAAAATTAAAACTATATTTTTAGCCAATTCATTAAATAAAGACATTATTTTTGACGTAAATAATCTACCATTCAATGAAGGAACTTTGAGTGAGCTTAAAGGGTTAAATTTAAATCAAATAGGTTGTGCAAATGCTGATGCCACTATTGTAGTTGATAATGAAGAAAAATTTACAAAAAAGATAATGAAAACTAAAATTTTTAAAGATTCTAAAAATTGTTCATGGGTTGATTTAAGCAAAACTGAAGGTGATTCTTCAAGCCTTCTACTTGAAGTTGAAAAAGTTATTAAAGAGATATAATAGAAATGATTAAATTTTTTTTAAAATTTAAAAACCAACTATCGATTTTTTTTATTTTTATTGCTTCATGTAGTGAGGAAACTATTTTATATGATGAAATTGAAAAAGAAGGATCTATTCAAACCATAACTTTACCCGAAAGTAACAATAAGGTTTACCAAGCATTTCCAAATATTGGTTCAAATTCCAAATTGCTCTTTGGGGATGTAAAAGGCTCTGAAAATCTATTTTCTCTAGTTCAGATGACACTTTTTTCAGGTAATATTCCTCCAACTAGTCTAATAGATTTATTAGCAGATTCAATTCAGGTTGATAGCGCAATGGTATATTTTGAAACTGCAGATTCATTAATTTCTGAATCTAACCTATCTTTATTTTCTATTCTTGGAGATCAAGATAGCGTTTTTTCTGATTCTACTAACTATTATTCTCTAGAAAATTTTTTAGATTATGATAATAATTCTTTATTTTTAGGAGAAATTTCTCTTTCAACAATTGAACCAGACAGTACTGGTTATGATTCTTTAAATTTTGTAATTAAGGATGAAAGTTTAGATGACTTGAAAGAATATTTTTTCGATACTGAAACTTATCCTGCTAGAACATTCATGTTAAAGTCAGATAATTCCTTAGATCAATTATTTTCAATTGAAAGTAGCGAAACCGCAAATAGGGGTCCTAAAATGCGAGTTTGGTATAAATCTTTTGTTGATGAAGAGACCACTATTGATACTTTCATTACTTTTTTTACTCAAAAAGATATTAGTGTATTTAAACCCCCAATTATTGAAGATGACGATTTAAATTATATTTCTTTAAATTCTGGTTCTGGACTAAGATCTATAGTTGAATTTGATTTAAGTTTTATTGATTCTCTTTCAAGAAATAAAATTTTTAAAAACTCTAACCTTGTTTTAAATGTAGAAAATTCAAATTTAAATGAAAATGACGAGTTTTATGTAATTGTTACAGCTCTTCAGGATTCAGTTGTTAATTGGGACTTTTCATCTGCCTTTGTTGACAATGAATTTGACGAAAACTATACATCAAATGCTAATTTTATTATTTCAAGAAAAATTGAAGAAAATGAAGTAAAAATTCCAATTCAAGCTTTCTTGCAAGGATATAAAAATGGACTCTTTCAGTATGATGAACTGTTGCTTTATAGTGCTCCATTAAACAGTCCATTCGATAAAGTAAAATTTAACCTAAATGCCATTGAGGTACTGTATGTTGAGCCGTAAAATATTTTTAACTTTTATGCTTGTAATATCTTTATGTTTATCTCAAAATTCTATGAGCGGATATGGATATGGCTATTCCATTGAGAATAATGATGCTGCGTCAGCTGGAGCATCAAACAATCTTATGCCATCATTTAAATCAGATGTTTCATTATCCAATCCTTCAACTTGGCATAATTTGCTTTTTACATATTTAAATACTTCAGTTAATATTCAAAATGCTTCTTATCAGTCTCAGTCAACTGATAATTTTTCGCTTTCAACCATGAAATTAGTTATTCCATGGAAACAAAAAATATCTTTTGGTATCGCATTCGAACCATATCTTTCAAGAGAAATAGCAGTTAATGACACAACAACAACATCTTTTAGTTTTAATGATGAAGATTTACTATATAAAAGAACAAATAGTTCTTCTGGTGGTCCATCTTTAGCTCAACTATCTTTCGGTTATAAATTAAATGATTTTGATAGTGTAGGTTCAAATCTAAATATTGTTTTCGGTTCTTCAAGGTATACAAGAGCTTTGAATGTAAATGATGAAAATCATTTACTTCAATCCAGAGACTATTTTTCAGGAGCCATGTTAGATTTATTTTATTCTAGTAAAAGAATGAAATTTAAAGATAAACCAATTCTTTTATCTCTTGGGTTACAGCTTCCTATTAGGGGAATAAATATTGAAAATGATTCTTATCAGGGATTTCTTGACTTAAATGATAATAATTATCATGATACAAATGATTTTCCTGATGTCGGTCAAGCTTTATTACCATTAACGCAAAAATTTGATGATGAACTAAAAATAAAATCTTTTTCATTAGGAGTTAATTATGAGTTTTCAACAAGAAGAAATCTTCAATTAGAGATTTTAAATTGGAGAGATAAGGGAAAGCATAATTTAAGTAGTTCAGTTTTTCCTGGCTACATTGAAAGCAAGGACAAGATAAGCATATCTTACTTAAAGTTTGCACAACCATTTACAAAAGATCGTTACAATTTTAAAGGATCGGTTTTTCTACAAAATTATGGAGTAAAAAATCTTGAAAATATTAATGAATTTGGTTTAGGTTTAGGACTTGGAATTAATTTTGGAATTACTGGTAATCAAATTGATATTGGATATAAGTTTTTGAACAGAAATGGTATACATATCGTAGATGAAGAAATTCTCCATGTTTTTAATATTGGAGTTAGCATTGGTGATCTATGGTTTGTTAAGAGAAGAGAAATATAATTGATAGGAATTGAAATGAAAAAATTTTTTTATTTTACAGTTTTTTTAACACTATTTTTATCCAGTCTTGATGCTCAATGCAAAAGAGGTGAGCAGTTAAGAATCACAAATGACGTTGAGATAAAAGTTGTTGATTGCAGAGAAGCTACGAGATTAATTTATAACGAAGGTTGGTACCCTTATTCTATTGAATATGAACAAGATGACAGGTGTCCCCAACTTTCAAGTAGTTCTGCTGAATATTATCGAAGTAGTAATTGGGAATTAAGTGCACAATCTTATTCTGAATTAATGGATTTAAAATGTGATGAATGGAACCCAGATTGGGTTAATGCTGATGATGTTTATCTTTACTGGTCAATAGCTCTTCAAAATCTTGGTAAATTTGAAGAATCGGAAAAGGTTTTAATTGAAGGTCTTCGTCAATTACCAGATAATGATTCGCTATTAACTCGACTTGCATACGCTTATAAAAAACAAAATAAAATTGATGAGATGATTATTGAGTATGAACGATTGATGGATACTGGTTCGCGAGATACTGACTCATTGAAAGATTTAGCCAAAGCCTATGGTCAACAGGGAAGGATTGATGAGCAAATATCAGTTCTTAAAAAAATACTAAAAATAGATCCTAGCGACTCTTCAGTGCAATCTGAATTGGCTAGAGCTTTTGAGGACTCAGGAGAAGATCCATTGGAAATATTTAAAGCAAGATTTGAGGAAAACCCTGAAAATGCTTCATATGCAGTTGAATATGCTGATAAATTAATGTCAAATGGCGATACAAATGAAGCTATAGAAGTTTTAGAAAATACATTGAGTTATAATAGAGAAAATAGTATGATTTACTTGACTCTTGGGAAAGCATATAATGAAAATGCTGATTTTGAAGATGCTACAAATATCCTTGAAGATTTATTTGAGCTAGACAGAAATAATTTTAGAGTTGCAATGTTGATATCTGTCAATAGTATTGAGATGGACGATTTCGAATCTGCATTTGAGTGGGGTAAAAAATCTATGAAAATTTCTAAGAATAACGCTGAATCACTAGCTCATATGGGAAATCTATATTACAAGGCGATGCAGTCATGCAGAGAAGACGCTTTTTCTCGTTCTGATAAAATCATTGCATCATTAGCTTACGAATATTTTGTAAAAGCTGAAAAAAAAGGTAATTCAAAATATTACAAACAGAAAAATTGGTTAGAGGAAAATGAAGTTTTATTTGCATACTCTGATTGGTTTATGACAGATAAAGATATTCAAGCTACTGGAAAAGTAACACCTGTAGGAAGGTGTTACGAATGGGTTTCTGAATCTTTAGCCAAACAGTCTGATTGGTAGTTGATGTCGGTCTTAAAAAAACAAGACAATGAAATTTACGATATTATCAAATCCGAATTTGATCGTCAAAATGGTTATCTGGAGCTTATTGCATCAGAAAATTTTACTAGTAAAGCTGTATTAGAAACAGCTGGAACTATTCTTACTAATAAATACGCTGAAGGTTATCCAGGAAAAAGATACTATGGCGGGTGTATCCATGTTGACAAAGCAGAAAATCTTGCTATTGAAAGGGCTAAGAGGCTTTTTAAAGCAGAGTATGCAAATGTTCAACCCCATTCGGGTTCGTCTGGAGTAATGGGTGTTTATCTTGCATATTTGCAGCCTGGTGATTGCATTATGGGGCTTGATTTAAGTCATGGAGGACATTTAACTCATGGTTCTAAAGTAAGTTTTTCAGGACAAATTTATAATTCAGCAACATTCAAGGTAAAAAAAGAGACAGGACTGGTTGATTTTGACGATTTATTGAAGAAAGCTAGGGAATATAAACCGAAACTGATTGTATGTGGAGCAAGTGCTTATCCTAGAACAGTAGAATTTGAAAAATTTAGGGAAGTTGCCGATGAAGTAGGAGCATTTTTACATGGAGATATATGTCATAATTCAGGACTAATAGCTGCTGAAATGCATCCTTCACCTTTTCCGCATTGTCATGTAGTATCAACAAGTACACATAAATCTTTGAGAGGTCCCAGAGGAGGTATAATTTTGCTTGGTAGTGATTATGAAAATTCCTTTGGAAAAGTAGCTCCAAAATCTGGTAGAATCAAAATGATGTCAGAACTAATAGACAGCGCTGTAATGCCTGGGATGCAGGGCGGACCATTGATGCATGTGATTGCAGCAAAAGCAGTAGCATTTAAAGAAGCATTAGATCCTTCTTTTAAAACGTATATTAAAAATGTTCTCGACAATGCTCAATGTTTTGCAGAAGAGTTTACTCTAAAAGGATATAATTTAATTTCTGGAGGTACAGACACACATCAAGTTTTAATAGATCTACAAAATAAAAATATTTCTGGTAAAGTTGCAGAAATTGCTTTAGATGAAGCAGGAATAACTGTTAACAAAAATATGATACCTTATGATCCAAAAAGTCCATTTATTACAAGTGGAATAAGAGTTGGTTCTCCTGCAATTACTACTAGGGGTATGGGTATTGAAGAAGTAAAAAGAGTTGTCGATCTTATTGATCAAGTCATTTTAAATCATGATAATAAAGAAATAATTCAATCAGTTAAGAAAGATGTTAATGAATTGTGTTCATCTTTTCCTATATATGTTTAGTGTTACAATTAAATTTATCTTTAAAAAAATCTACCTATTATTATTTTTTCTTACTTTATACAGTTGTGCTGTAAATAATAAAATGATGATAGGATCAGAGGTTGCAGAAATAACATTACCATTATCTTTTGAGACTCAAAAAAGAAAAATACAAAAAAATCCAAATAATCAACTTTTCTACTTAAATGCATCCAAAAGTCGAATTACTTATGCATATGGAATTTTAATGGAAAAGGGAGATAGATTAATGTATAGCGATTATTACAAATCAAGAGAATATTATACAAAATCTTTAGACCTATTTATTATTTCAAGAAATTACTTGTTTAATGCCTTAGAATTAAAGTATGAAAATTTTATAACAAAAATGCGAAATAAAGAAAAAATTGTTTTCAAAAAAGAAGATATAGATTATTTGTATTGGTTAAGTGGTTCATTAGCTGGCTCCATTCAAGCTAGTCAAGGAGACCCTCAATATTTAATAGATTTACCTAATATTAAGTGGTTGCTAGAAAATGCTATTGCTATTGATCCTGATTGGCAAAATGGTACTCTTAGCGCTGCTATGATGAGCGTATATTTAAATGATCTTACTGGAGATAAAAATGCCCAAAAGATAGCTTTATTTTATTTTGATTTAGCTGAAAAACAGTCAAATGCTTCAAATGCTTCAATATATGTAACACTTGCAGAAAATTATGCAGTTTCTTTACAGGATAAAAAATTGTTTATTGAATTATTAGATAAGGCAATAAACATCGACATCAATAATAATAAAAGCTTAAAACAGTCAAACAAGTTATCTCAGTCTCGGGCAAAATGGTTAAAATCAAGAGTAGATGATTTATTTTATATGTAAATTCTAAAATGCATTTAATTAGAAATATTTTAACCCTTATTATTTTTACAAATATTGTGTTTGCTTCAAAACCAATAATTATAAAACTTGCAACAGTAGCTCCGGAAGGTACCGAATATTATAATCTTTTGTTTGAAATGGGACAAAGATGGCAGCAGGAAACAAGCGGTCAAATCCATTTGAGAATTTATCCAAATGGAGTAGTTGGCGGAGAAAGAGATACTATTAGAAAAATGCGTGTAGGTCAAATTCAAGCTTCGGCAATGTCTTCAATAGGATTGGCCGAGTTGACTGATCAAATTCAAGCTTTTACTTTACCAATGGGTTTTAAGAATTATGAAGAAATTGATCGAGTAAAAAATGCGATGTTTGGAGATATCTCAGATGGTCTTTCCCAAAGCGGCTTCAAACTCCTTTTTCTTGTTGATATTGGCTGGGTTTACTGGTTCTCAACTGATGAAATTTCTGTTCCTCAAGATTTGAAGGATGCTAAAATCTATACTACAGGAGGAGACTACGTTACAGTAGAGCTCTTTAAAAAGTTTGGTTTTAATGCTATTCCTGTTTCTGAAACAGATATATTGACGTCACTTCAAACTGGTATGATAAATAGTATGCAAACTGTACCTATCTTATCATTGAGTTCTGGGTGGTCAGCTTTAATGCCAAATATGCTTGACTTGAAATGGGGAGCTTTTGTTGGAGCAGTTATTGTCGATGAAAGAGTATGGAAAAGAATCAAACCGGAACATCAAAAAATAATGATGGACATCGCACAAGATATTGGAAAAAAATATCAGAAAAGTGGACGAGAGATGGAGAAAAAGGCTATTGATGTGATGAAACAATATGGTATGAATGTTAAAACCCCATCAGTTGAGGAGATTGAAATTTGGAATGATTTTAAAGAAGAGATTACTCCTGATGTTATAGATACCTTCCTATCAACTGAAATTTACGAAAAAGTCACTTCTGCTATTAATGAATAATTTTATAAATAAAGCAATTGATAGGCTTTGTTTATTTTTATATTTCATTATTATTTCTTTTCCAATTTTTCAAATTATGAGTCGTTATATTGATTTTTTTTCAATTCCTGCCTCTCAAGAAATTGTACAGCATATGACTTTATGGATTGGTTTTGTTGGTGCTGTTATTGCTGCAAGATCTAATAAGTTACTTTCTGTTGTAAGGGAGCCAGTTTTTAAATCATCAGATTCAAACACATTACCTCAATTCCTCGTTCACGCTTTTTCAGTCGCAATTGTTTTTATTTTATCAATTTCATATTTAAAAATGATTCAGATAGGTATTCAATATCCTGAGTACATTGCACCCTATGTAACTACTTGGTTTGCTCAATCTATAATACCAGTAGGATTAATGTTAATTTGGTATCAAATGATTGTTACTAGTAGTACAGATTTAAAATATAGAATTCTTCTTGTTATTTTTTCTATTATCTCATCTTTAATTCTTTACTATTGGCAGTTTCCTTTTACTAATTCGTTTTTGTTATGGACAAAGGTTATTTCTGCGTTAACTCTAGTAGCATTTGGATTACCAATTTTTGTACTACTTTCCTCACTTTCAATATTTTTCTTCTTATCCGAACCAACTGATTGGGCAACTAATTTTGATTTAATTTCTACAATAAGTGATAGTGCATATAGAATTGTTGTTTCTCCAACACTAGCTGCAATTCCAATTTTTACTTTGGCGGGATATATTCTTGCTGAAAGCAATATATCTAAAAGGTTAATTAATTTTTTTAAAGCTAGCGTAGGGTGGGTTCCCGGTGCTACAGTATTGATTGTAGTTTTATTATGTGCTTTTTTTACAGCTTTGACTGGGGGGTCTGGTGTAACTATATTAGCTTTGGGTGCTATTTTGTACCCTATTTTGATTCATGATGGTTACTCTGAGAAATTTTCTTTAGGTATTATAACTACTGCAGGATCATTGGGTTTACTTTTTCCTCCAAGCCTTCCTGCTATAATTTATTCTGTTACAGCAGGAATTAATCCCTTAGAACTATTTAGACAGGCTTTTGTACCAGCTGTTTTCCTAATGAGTATAATGTTTTTTTACGGTCTATACAAAAAACCTAAAACTAGTAAGAAGGAAAAATTTATTTTTAAGGAAGCTGTAAGTGCTACAAATATTGCTAAGTGGGAGATAGCAGTCCCTATTTTGATTATTTTAAGTCTTTTTACGGGCTTCGCAACCTTAGTTGAAAGCGCAGCTCTTTTGGTTTTATATGTTTTAATGGTTGAAGTAATCATCTTTAAAGATATTAGTTTTAAAGACATTCCTGGTATAATTATCAATTGCTCTACTTTAGTGGGAGGGGTGTTAATTATTCTTGGTTTTGCTATGGGTTTTACAGGGTATCTTGTAGATGCACAAATTCCTTTAAAAATTTTAAATTTTGTTCAGAATACAATAACTTCAAAAATTATATTTTTGCTAGCATTAAATGTATTATTACTGATAATTGGATGTTTAATGGATGTTTTTTCGGCAATAATCGTTGTTGTGCCTTTAATAGCTCCTTTAGCTATATATTTTGGAATAGATCCTTTCCATTTAGCAATAATTTTTATCGCAAATTTAGAACTTGGATATATAACGCCTCCAGTAGGTATGAATTTATATTTATCATCGTATAGATTTGAAAAAAGTATGCCAACAATTTATAGTGCTACCTTACCTTTCTTTTTTATAAGATTAATTGGTGTGTTATTTATCACATATATTCCTTTGTTCTTTTACTGATTTATGGCTATACTTATAGTATAATGAGAACAAGAAACTTTATTTTATCTCTTATTTTATTATCGCAAGTCTCCATTGCTCAAGGGCAGGCTGGGTCTTTATTTTTAACAATAAATCCTGGTGCTAGATCAAACGCAATGGGTGAAGCTCAAATCGGAGTAGCTAATGATGCCTATGCAACATATTACAATCCTGCTGGTTTGACTAATTTGTCTTCTAAGGAATTTTCTTTTATGCATACAAGCTATTTACCAAATCTCGTTGATGATATGTCATATGATTTCCTTACTTTTGCAATGCCATTTCGAGATGGTGAATCGATTGGTGGACATTTCACTTACTTAAATTTAGGAGATCAAGTTAGTACTGATATGAATGGAAATGAATTAGGATCATTTTCAAGCTATATGTATGCTTTAAATCTTTCTTATGCTAAGAAAATTGATGAAAGTTCTTCTTGGGGAGTTAATGGAAAATACTTTTATCAAGAATTAGCTGTTATTAATAGCCTAGATGCTTCAAGTGGTAGTTTTGCTGTTGACTTTGGATATTTTAAACATAATGCAATGGATAATCCTAATTTAAAATTAGGCGCAGTTTTAACAAATGTTGGTCCTGGTGTTAGCTTCGGAGATGGAGACGACGACCCTCTACCTACTCGTTTAGGTCTTGGTATGTCTTTATTAACTCTTGAGGGACAAGCCACAATTGCATTTGACTTCAATTATGAGTTAAATGACCAAACAGTAGTAACAAATTTAGGTGCTGAATATTATTTAGTTGAAGATTTTACTTTAAGAGCCGGTTTTATCAGCGATCCTTCTGGTGATCTAAGCTACACCACTTTAGGTCTTGGTGGTGATTTAGGCACAATTGGATTTGATGTTAGCTATGTTATGGGTGGTAATCTTGATCCACATTCAGACATGATTAGGTTTTCTTTAAGTGGGTCTTTTTAAAAATAACCTAAACACAAATTTATTCTTTTAATGCGACCAAATTTTCTAGTATTACTTCCTATCTTTATTATTGGTTGCGGAATATCCAACCCTTTTGACGACAACATACCATATAAGACAAGATTTGATGACGGACTATCCTTTTTTGAAGAAGAGAAGTATGTAAAGTCTTCACAGCAATTTAATATTATTGTTGAAAGAGCTTCTCACACAGACCTTGGAGACGACGCACTTTTTTTTCTTGCAGAGTCTTACTTCCTAAACGAGGATTATGATTTAGCTTTAATTGAATTTGAAAAGCTAGTATCAAGAATGGGTTTTAGCCCCTACATAGAAAAATCTAGATGGCGTATATGTGAAACTTTAATGCTATTATCTCCCAATTTTTACCATGATCAAGATTCTAGTATGAAGGCAATATCGCAAATCCAGGAATTTTTAGACGATTTTCCAAATTCTGAATACTCTAAAGATGCTGATGAGTTAATTAAAGGTCTAAGATCGAGGTTAGCTGAAAAAAATATGGAAACTGGAAAACTCTATGTTAAGCTGAAAGCATACGACTCTGCTATTGTTTCTTATAAGATTGTCATAAATAATTATTACGATACGCAATTTTTTGAAGATGCAAATATTGAAGTAATAAGATGTTTATCTCTATTAGACAAAAATGATGAAGCTGAACAATTTTTAATAGACCTTGAGTCAAATGAAAATTCTATTGTAACTGAATCATTTAAAAATAAAGCTCTTAATGTTATTAATGACAACTCTTAGCTAAGGAGGCCTTGATGAAAATATGTATTTTTGGTGGAACTTTTGATCCTCCCCACATTGGCCATCTTTTAATTGCTCAAACCATTATTGAATCTGAAAATTTTGATAGGCTCATTTTTTTACCTGCATACTTATCTCCGATTAAACAAGGAAGAAAAATTTCTCCTCCAGAAAAAAGACTTAAAATGTTAAATATGGCCCTTTTAAATAATGATAATTTTGAAATATCTGATTTTGAAATAAAAAAAGAGGACATTAGTTATACAATTGATTCAATTAAACATTTTAGAGAAGAATTAAATGTCAATAAAGAAGACCTTTATTTTTTAATGGGAAGTGATACTTTGATGGATTTTCATAATTGGAAGGAACCTAAAGAAATTTTGGATTTGTGCAATATTGTAGTTGCAACTAGGCCAGGTTTTACTCCAAGTAATATTCCTCAATGGGTTTTAGATCGAGTACATTTTGCAAATATACCTCAATTTGAAATTTCTTCAACGAATATTAGATCTAGATGGAGAGACGATAAGACAATTAGGTATATGGTAACAAAGGAAGTATGGGACTATATTAACAAAGACGGCTTATACTAATGTTATCAAGCTTATTTTTTTTAGTAGTTGGATCAATTGGTTTGTATTTTGGATCTGAGTGGTTAATTGATGGAGCAAAAGATTTAGCAAAAAAACTTAAGGTTTCGGACCTAGTTATTGGATTAACTATAGTTTCCATCGGTACATCATTTCCCGAGCTTGTTGTCGGTCTAATAAGCGCTTTTCAAGGATATACAGATTTTGTTGTAGGAAATGTGTTAGGGTCAAATATTGCAAATATTGGATTAGCGATAGGACTTCCTGCATTTTTTTATAAAATAGACTTTGACTTGAAGGGAGCAACAGCTCCGTTTGTATATAATTTATTAGCATGTTTTATGTTGTACCTTTTTTTACAAGACAATTTAATTTCATTTATTGAAGCTCAAGCTTTGCTTACAGTATTTTTTATCTATATTATAGCTAGCTTTTTAAGGCCAAATATAACATCATGCAATGGAGAGCTTGAGAATGAAAATGATTATCCAATTTATAGATCAATCTTAAGGATTTTTACAGGATCACTTATTCTTTATTACGGCTCTGTATTGTTTGTTGATAACGGAGCAATTCCCTTAGTTGAAATTTTTGGTTTTTCTGAAAAAGCTATCGGAATGACTGTTTTAGCAATTGGAACTTCTTTGCCTGAGCTTTTTGTCACATTGATGGCTCTTTCAAGAAAAGAGGTAGGAATTTCTTTAGGAAATATTATTGGTTCTAATATCTTTAATATTCTTTTTGTACTTGCAACAATAGCACTTGTAGCACCAATACAAACATCAAATGTAATTTTTGAGCTATTGCTGGGGGTTGGTTTTTTATTGTCTCTAATGCTTTTCATTTATTTAAACAATGGTTTAAATAGGCTTTCAGCCGCTTTTTTATTTTTTGGCTATATAACTTTTCTCTTTTTACAATTTTATGGTTGAGTTCAAAAATATTTCATTTAGCTATTCAAAAGAATCAGGCGTTTATGATATTGATCTTAGAATTAATGAAAATGATTTTTGTTTTCTGGTTGGACCAACTGGTTCAGGCAAAACTAGTCTTTTAAGGCTTATGTATTTTGATATCTTACCTTTAAAAGGAGAGATAGATATTCTTGGTTTTAATTCAAAAAAAACGAAGATAAAAAATGTACACAAGCTAAGAAAAAAAATTGGAGTAATTTTTCAAGATTATAAACTCCTTAAACAAAGAACAGTATATGAAAATATTGCCTTACCATTACATATTAATGGATTAAGAAGATCAAAAATTAGAGATAATGTTAATGAAGCACTTGAGTTAACTGATCTTTTTGATTTTAAAGGAAAATATCCTCATCAATTATCTGGAGGCGAACAACAAAGAGTGTGTATTGCCAGAGCAATTGTTAAAAATCCAGAGATAATTCTAGCAGATGAGCCAACTGGAAATCTTGATCCTACAGCAGCTCATAAAATTCTAAAGATTCTCGAGCAAATCAACAAAGAAGGAACATCTGTAATTATGGCAACACATAACTATAAATTAATAGCAGAAAAAGATTATCGTATAATTGAGCTTAAAAATGGAAGGTTGATTGGCTGATGATTGATCAATTTGCATTTTTGATATCTGAAGGTTTTAAAAGCTTCTTCAGAAATAAACTAGCTAGTTTTTTATGTATTGTAACAATTTTTATAAACTTTTCAATTCTTGGATCATTATTTGTAATTGGCTTTAATACCAACTCATTAGTTGACTTTTTCAGGTCTAAATATAGTTTTGAAATTTTTTTAAATGATGATATTGATTCAAGCTCATATGAAGCATTAATTCAACAATTAAACACAGACGAAATTATTTCAAGCGTCAAACTTATAGATAAGAAAGAGTCAGCTAAGATTTTTAAAGAACAATTTGGAGAAAATATTATAGAAATGCTTGGATATAATCCACTTCCTATTTCAATAAAAGTATTTCTAAGCGAAAAAGATTTTGAATTTGAAAAAGTAGACTTGTTAATCAATTTTATTGAAAAAATAGATTTTGTTGATGAAATTGAATACAGAGGGAAATATATAGATAAAGTTGAAGACAGAATTAATCTTGCAATTTTTATTTTCCTTGTTCTAGCAATTGCTATTATCTTTTTATCAATCCAAATTATTTCCAATACCATTAAACTTTCTATGACAAATAGGAAGGATTTTATTGATATTCTAAAGTATAATGGAGCTTCAAACTTATTTATTAAAGTACCATTTTATATTGAAAGTATTTTACATTCGTTATTTGGAGGTTTATTTGCATTTATTTTCGTTAAATACCTATTTATTGGGCTTAGTTCTTATTTTAGCTTATACATTAAAATTGATGAATTTTTATGGATTTGGATTATTGGATTTTCAATATTTATCGGCCTATATTCTTCAAGTCAATCAATGGAGAGAAGTTTAAATGAATAAAAAGAATAAAAATGGCGTAGATGCTCATAAAAAAACTAAAACAAGTAAAAAGCCTACCAAAAAAGATTTAGAGCTTGCTCTAGCTAGTTTTGAGGATAAACAGCTTCGTTTAAAAGCGGAATTTGATAATTTTCGTAAAAGGAAAGAGTCTGAGGTGTATTCATTATTAAAGTATGAAGGTAAGAGTTTCATTCAAGATTTCTTATCTGTTTTAGATAATATTTCAAGAGGAATTGAATCATATAAAGATAAAGAAACCAAAAAGGCCTTAAAATTGGTAAAAAATGATTTTATTAAAAAGTTGGAATCAAAAGAAGTGAATCCTTTTGGTGCTGTGGGAGACAGCTTTGATCCTGAATTGCATGAAGCCTTAACAACATCTAATGACCCTCAAATTGCAGATGACACAATTGTAGAAGTTTACGAGTCAGGATATAAATATAAAGACTTAATTATTAGACATGCTAAAGTCGTGGTAAATAAACATGGCTGATTTTTATGACATATTGGGTGTTTCAAAATCTGCTAATGCCAACGAAATAAAAAAAGCTTATCGTAAAATAGCAATGAAGTACCATCCAGACAGGAATCCAGATAATAAAGAAGCTGAAAGTAAATTTAAAGAAGCAGCTGAAGCATACTCCGTTTTAAGCGACGAAAATAAAAAAAGACAGTATGACCAATTTGGACATTCAGCATTCAATAATATGGGCGGTCAATCCGGTTTTAATTCAATGAATATGGATGATATCTTTAATCAATTTGGAGATATTTTTGGCGGAAATAACCCTTTTGAATCTTTTTTCGGCGGAGGAAGAACTTCTTCAAGGCCAAGAGGAGGAGCAGATTTGAAAGTGAAAATAACAGTTACTTTCAAAGACATTGTAAAAGGGGGAGAAAAGAAGATTAAAATTAAACGTATGAAGAGAGCAGAGGGTTTAACTCTAACTACATGCCCGATGTGTGGTGGAAGCGGACAAGTAACAAAAGTTACCAATTCATTTTTGGGGCAAATGAGATCAACTTCTATTTGCCCTCAATGTAAAGGTTACGGAAAAGTAGTTGATAACATACCTTCTGGAGCAAACAAAGATGGTATGAAGCCAGTTGAAGAGACAATAAAAATTAAAATTCCAACAGGAGTGGAGGATGGTAATTACATGACTTTAGATAGCCAAGGTAATGAAGATATAAATGGTCAAGCTGGAGATTTATATGTTTTTTTTGAAGAAGAAACTCACAAATATTTTTCAAGATATGGACAGGATGTTTTGTTGCAAATTGTTTTAGGTTATTCTCAAGCTGTTTTTGGAGATAAGATTGATATTCCAACGATAAATGGTACAGCAAAACTTAAAGTACCTTCAGGCATTCAGCCAGGTCAAATTTTGAGAGTAAAAGGTAAAGGCTTTCCTGTTATGGGTAGCTCAAGAAGAGGAGATCAACTAGTTAAAATTCAAATTGATGTTCCATCAAAAATGAACAGAGATGAAAAAAAATCTTTGAAAGATTTATTAGAAATTCAAAAAAATAAAGAAATTAAATTTCAGAGATTTGAGGATTAATATATTGCTATAATGATGATTTATTGTAAATTCTGTGGAGCCAAAAATGGATAAAGCAAAACAAAAATTTTTCAACGACTACCTTGAAGTCATAACCTTCTTTATCTTTATTCTTACTTTACTAGTTATTTTCATTCCAAGCTTAATTTGGAAAGAAGAAGATATGTATAAAAACGAAAGTCGTTATCGTATGCAAACTGTTTACAATGTTGAAAACTTCCATAATATTTTAACTGGTAATTATGAACCAGATGGAAAGAAAGCTGTAACTTTAGTTAATGCTGTGAGAGATTCTGTGATGGCAGACTCTACATTCCTTGGAGAACAAGTTGTAAAATTAAATGGTGAAGAATTTATGGTAGATGTTCCCAAAGGATTTGATGTAGAATATGATACTACTTTTGGCTTAAGAAGAGTTTCTAAAGAGACAATAGTAGATACCACTGTCACAGTTTTAATGATGTCAGAAGAGACAGGTATGGAAGATACAGTTTATGTTCAAAAGAAAAATCTTTTTGATGTTAAAGAAGATCCTCTTTTTATGGGAGTTGTTGCAGAAAATACATTTGAAAGAGTCGAAACAGTATCTTACTTCGATAGAAGTTTTAGAAAAGAAACAAGTCCCTATAATTTTGCTTTTCTTCCTGATGATACCCAATTTTATTGTCCATTAACCGGGGACCCATATATTATTGAAATTAATGACGAAGGAAATTCCGTAAGAGTTTCAAGCCCAATTCGTTCATATCGTGATAATAGATATGGCTTTTTTGCACTTAAAACAAGAAGCCATGGATACATTATAGATGGAACCAGAAGTTGGGATAATTAGTTGATTGCTTTATTTCTTAATAGATAATACTAAACTATCTGTTTACAGCCATTCAAACAATAAACAGAATCTCACTTTAGCGGATAAAGTAAAATTTAACGTTCCGCTTTTAAAAATTCTTAATGAATCCAAAAAGCTTAATTCGGTTATTGCAAGATCATTAGATGAGCTTAGTGAAAAAGTATCCTTAACAAATAGTAGATGTTCAATTATCATTGATGATAGTCTCCTGAGTCACTCTATCGTTATTAAATCAAAGAAATATAAAAATATCGATGAACAGCTTAAAAAAGAGATGATATTGAAATGGGGAGAGATTGAAGAAAATTTATATTTCATATCTGAGGAAAAAAAATCTCCAAAAAATATATATCACAATATCGCTATACATCATTTCTTAAGAGAAAAAATCAAATTAAACTTTAATAATTTTGGGATAACTATTGATTATTTTGTTCCACTTTCTTCAATTTTAACAATTGGATTAAAGTCATCCCAATTTGCTACTATTAAAAAGGGAAATAATTTCACGTTTTTTGGGAATACTAAGAAAGGATTTATGTTTTTCAGAGCCAACATATTTGGAAGAAAAAAGAATTTTGAGAAGATTATAGGATTGTTAGATATTCCTAAAATAAAGCTAAATGAACTGAATAAAAATAGTTTAAAATTTATATTTTTTAATGAATTAAAAATAGTTAAATACTTAGCTAGTTATATCGATAAAAATATACCAATATTAAATTTTGTTGAATCTAATAAAGCTCAAATTATTTCTGGTAAGAAGAAATCTTTTGTAAAAATATTTTCACCATCTAGTAATAATTTTGATTTTAATAATCTTATTAGAAATATTTCATCGGGAGTATTATCATTACTTTTTTTGAGTTTAATTATTTCTTTTTTCTCTCAATATAGTTTTTTAAATATAGAAAAAGAGATAGTAGTTAAAGAAGTTAAAAAAGTTGAAAAAACCTTATCTTTGGAAGAGAAAGCACTCAATGATTCTTTTACAGCTCTTAATAATTTGGAAAAGGCATTAAATAGCATTAATACTCTAAATAGTTTTATTATCACAGATAAAATATTTCTAATGGATGAAAATATAGTCAAATTTGACAAGACTTTATTTTTAGGTTCTAAAAATAGTATCAGCATAAATTATAATGAGTTGTTAATAAAATTTTTTGAAGCAGATAATAATTTAAAATTCAAAGTTTTTGACTCAAAATTTGGTGGTAAAAATGCTAAAAATCTCGTTTTGAAATTTGAAAAAATTGAAAATATTTCTAATTTGACAACTCAAATTAAAAATTTTAACAATGTTTTTTTTAGAAAGGCAAATTTTGTTAAACAACAGAAAAGCCTTCATTTGTATTTAACAATTATTGATTCATGAAAATTAATTCTGGATTGTATAAGAATGTAAATCTTGAAATTCAAAAAAATTCCAATTTTCGACCAACAACCTCTCTATGTAGAAAAAGTCTTTTTGATACTATTTTTTCATTAGAAGGTAAATCATTTCTGGATATTTTTTCAGGATCTGGAATTATCGGATTTGAAGCTGCAAGCAGGGGAGCTAGGCATGTATCTTTTGTTGAAATGGAAAGAAAATATCTTAATCAAATCATAAAAAATTCAAAAAAAATAGATTATAATAATTTTACTTTCTTGAGGAGAGATGCTACGAGGTATATAAAAAAATGCGATTATTTTGACATAATTTTTGCTGATCCTCCATATAACATATATAATTTGAATATTTTCGTAGACAATGCTCTTAAAAAGATAAATAAGGGTGGATATTTAGCTGTTGAATGTTCTGCAAAGGAATCGCTTGAAGGATACGATAAAATTGCTAAATTTGGGGAGACAAATTTGTTGTATTGGAAAGTATGAGAAGAATAATATATCCTGGAACATTTGACCCTATTCATTACGGTCATATAGATATCGCTAAACGTGCATCTAAATTATTTGATGAGGTGTATATTTGTGTTTCTGACAATCAACATAAAAATCCACTTTTTAGTCATAGTGAAAGAGTTGAAATGATTGAAGAATGTACTAATGATCTTTCAAATGTATCAGCATATTCTAACCCAAATAATTTAGTTGTTAACTTTGCAGATCATAAAGGGGCTGTAGCAATCATTCGCGGTTTAAGACATGTTAGCGATTTTGAGTTAGAGTTTCAAATGGCTAATGTTAATCATGGGATTAATTCTGAAATTTCAACAATTTTGATGGTTTCCAATGAAAGATTTTTGCATTTAAATTCAAGTATTATAAGAGAGCTTGCTGAGTATAAAACAGATTTATCCAAATTTGTACCAAAAAATGTTGAAGAAAGACTAGTAAATAAATTCAAAGGAAAGTGATGCCAGAAAAAATTCAAATAAAAAATGGTAAACTCATTGTTCCCGATAATCCTATAATACCTTTTATCGAAGGAGATGGAATAGGTCCAGATATTTGGGCAGCATCTAAGCGTGTAATTGACGCTGCAGTAGAGCATGCATATCATGGTTCAAGAAAGATTGAATGGCTAGAAGTACTTTGTGGTGAAAAATCATTTAAAGATAGTGGCGAATGGCTTCCAGAAGAAACGTTAGAAAATCTAAGATCACACCTAGTTGGACTCAAAGGACCTCTGACAACTCCTATTGGTGGCGGTATTAGATCGTTAAATGTTGCCCTTAGAAAAGAGTTAGATTTGTACGCATGCGTGAGGCCAGTAAGATGGTTTAGAGGCACTCCTGCAGCAATACTTAACCCTAAAAGAGTAGATTTTGTTCTTTTTAGAGAAAATACGGAAGATGTTTATGCTGGTATTGAATTTGAAAACGGCAGCGATGAATCTAAAAAAATTATTGAAATGTTAGAAGAATTTGGTCAATCAAATAAAATCAGATTCCCAGAATCAAGTTCTTTTGGCATAAAACCTATTTCAAAAGAAGGTTCAATTCGATTATTTGATGCAGCTTTAAATTATGCAATTGAAAATGATAGAAGATCTGTTACGATCGTTCATAAGGGAAACATTATGAAGTTCACGGAGGGTTATTTTAAAAAATGGACTTATGCTCACGCTGAAGAAAAATATCCTGATAAGGTGTTTACTTGGGCCCAATACGATAAAATTCAAGAAAAAAGCGGAACTGAAGCAGCTAACACTGCTCAAAAAAAAGCTGTTAGAGAAGGAAAAATAATAATTAAAGATGTTATAGCAGATGCTTTTTTACAACAAATTCTTTTAAGGCCAGATGAATATGATGTCATAGCTACAATGAACCTTAATGGAGATTATTTATCTGATTCAGCAGCAGCTGCAGTTGGTGGGATTGGAATTGCTCCTGGAGCAAATATCAATTATAAAACTGGACATGCAATCTTTGAAGCTACTCACGGAACCGCACCAAAGTATGCCGGTCAAGATAAAGTTAATCCCTCATCAGTAATTTTATCAGCAGTAATGATGCTTAATTATATGGGTTGGAAAGAAGCAGCTCATGTAATTGAATACGGGCTCGAAAAAGCTATTTTCAATAAAAAAGTTACTTATGATTTTCATCGTTTAATGGAGAATGCTACACTACTTAAATGTTCAGAATTTGGTGATGAAATTATTAGCAAATTTTAATTCTTTATTATGTTTATTGATTATGCAAAAATTAAGTTGCAGGCTGGTAACGGCGGCAAGGGCTCTATAGCTTTTCATAGAGAAAAGTATATTGATAAAGGTGGACCTAGCGGAGGAGATGGTGGTCGAGGTGGCAATATCATTTTTAAAACCAATCCAAATCTGCATACATTACAAGATATTAGATACAAAAGAATCTATAAGGCAAAAAATGGACAATCAGGTGGAGCAAATAAACGAACAGGAAAATCAGGAGAAGATTTAATAATTCATGTTCCATGCGGTACCATTATTAAAAATATTGAATCTCAGTCAATCATAAAAGATTTAGTCAAAGAAAATGAGTCTCATATAATTTGCCAAGGGGGAATTGGTGGCAAAGGCAATTTTCATTTCAAATCTTCAACTCAACAAACTCCACGATTTGCTCAAGAGGGAACTAAAGGACAAAATTTATCAATTGAGTTAGAGCTTAAGGTTTTAGCAGATGTTGGTTTAGTTGGTCTTCCAAATGCAGGTAAATCTACTTTACTATCTGTAATGACTACAGCCAAACCTAAAATTGCTGATTATCCATTTACTACATTGCAACCACATTTAGGAATTGTAAAATATGGTGAATATCAGTCTTTTGTTATGGCAGATATTCCAGGATTAATTGAAGGAGCGAGTGAAGGAAAGGGCCTTGGTCATCAATTTTTAAAGCATATTGAAAGAAACAAAATATTACTTTTTTTAATAGATGTTGAAGAGCCAAATCCAAATGATGTTTATAATCAGTTAATGGATGAGCTCGTAAACTTTAACAAAGACTTGATAGATAAAGATAGAATTGTTGTCAGGACAAAAATTGATACAGTTTCTAAGGATGTAAATGAAAGATGGAGTTCTTTTTCAGAAGAATTTATTGATATATCGTCAGTTTCAAATAATGGATTGAAGTCTTTGAAAGATAAGCTTGTATCTTTTCTGTCGGCTTAATAGTATTCCTAGTGTAAATTTGAAAGTTTGGAGAGGTGGCTGAGTGGCTGAAAGCGGCACCCTGCTAAGGTGTTAATAGAGTAATCTATTCGAGGGTTCGAATCCCTCTCCCTCCGCAATTTTT
>MDTB01224431.1_pt1 | contig 32287 bp, 35 predicted proteins | sample 811161 | NCBI WGS metagenome assembly MDTB01 (sample SAMN05326650, study PRJNA326480) | marine metagenome | isolation source: seawater | place: Mediterranean Sea | collected 2009 | reverse complement strand
TGCTTAGTGACTCAAGTTTACTTCCAAACTTTCTTAACGAAACTGTAAGATGTATTTCGCCAGTTATTCACATGAGACGCACCACATTACAAGAAACTGAAATCAATGGTCAAAAGATTGGTAAGCATGAGAAGGTAGCGCTTTGGTATGGTGCCGCAAATAGAGATCCAGATATTTTTAAGAATCCTGATGAATTTAATATTCTTAGAGAAAATGCTGATAAACATTTGGCATTTGGTATCGGTAGACATACATGTATTGGGAAACCGGTTGCACTTATGCAATTACAAGAATTTTACTCACAATTCTTAAACAGATTTAAAGATTTTGAAATGAATGGAGATTGGAAAGTAGCTCCCAATAACTTTGTTCATGCCATTCAAGAGATGCCAATTAAATTCAAACCAGAATGAATTTTCCTTACAGGTTTAAGGTAGTATTTTTATCTTTCTTAGCAGTATTCATTTGCTATATAGACAGAGTGAATATTTCAGTTGCAATAATACCTATGCAACAACAATTTGGATGGAGTGAATCACAGGTTGGTATTATTTTAGGTTCATTTTATTTTGGTTATATGATTACTATGACTCTCGGTGGTTATCTTGCTGATAAGTATGGAGGAAAAAGAGTTCTTGGTTATGGCCTCTTAATATGGTCTTTTTTTACAATAATCACACCTGTATTCGCATATAGTGGTTTGTGGTTTCTTATCCTAATTAGAATACTTATGGGACTTGGTGAAGGAATTACTTTTCCATCCTGGCATGCTATTTATGCAAGGTGGATTCCTTTTGAAGAAAGAACAAGAGCAATTGCAGTTACAAATAGCGGAATCTCATTCGGAACTGTGTTTGGTTACTTGGCTACAGCAATCATTATTGCGCAATATTCTTGGGAATGGGTTTTTTATTCATTTGGAATTTTAGGAATATTTTGGTATTTTTTTTGGAATAGATCTGTAACGTCTTATCCTGAAGATAATAAAAATTTATCTGATAAAGAGTTAGAATTAATTAAAAGAGAAGCACCATCTAACTCGACACCGCCATCAATTCCTATAACAAAGTTAATTAAGAATGGTCCGTTTATAGCAATTGCTATTGCAACTTTTTGCAATAATTGGGCTCTTTATACATTTCTTTCTTATTTGCCTAAATTTGTAAATAGTCCTACTTCATCAGGTGGTCTAGGGATAGAGCTAGGATCAAACTTATTTATTTATTTAATTTTAATACCAAGCCTTTTTTCTATCTTTTCCCTTTTGCTTGGAGGTTACATAGCAGATACTTTTATTAAGAAAGGCTATAAAGTCATCAATGTAAGAAAAACAGTTAATTCAATTGGTTTTTTCGGATCATCAATGCTTTTATTCCTTATTTCATTTCAAGAATCTTTAATACATGTATTAATCTTACTTAGTCTCGTTAATTTTTGCAGTGGGATGGCTGCAGGTGGCTTTGGAGTAAACCATGCAGACCTTGGACCAAAATATACTGGATCATTAGTAGGTATTTCAGGAAGCTTTGGAATGATAGCTGCAATATTTAGCCCAATAGTCGCAGGATACGTTCTTGAGACTACAAATTCATGGAATGTAATATTTTATATATGTTCAGGAATTTTAGCCTTTGGCGGCCTTTATTACGTAAAATTTGCAAGTGCTTCAGAGCAATTTGAGTAAAAGGGCTACTTTTTTTATAAAGTCATATTCTGGAAGAAGTTAAAGATTTCCTGACTACTTCTATCTCTAGCAGTTCTCCATTCAGCAGTTGTAGAGTTATTAATAAGATTTTTTTCAAAATCAAAGACCAGCACTCTTGGAACTCCTTCCTGAGACGGTATTCCATATTCCTCCATCAACTCCATGTTTATTTCATATCTTTTAACATCTATATATAGAATTTTAAAATGCGTTTTAACGTAAGAGCTTATTTTAGGTATATTGATTGTTCCAGAAAAAATTCTACAATCAGGGCACCAATTTGCACCAAAGATAAGTATAGGTTGTTTTTTTGATTTAATAGCACTATCAATAAAATTATTAAGATCAGTATTGGTATATATTATCCCATCATACGGAAGAGGCAGTGGTGTTATTAGCTGATCGTTTTCATTAAGCATTATTTCTCCATTAACAATTAAACAGAATAAAAAAAGGTATGAAATACTTATATATTTGATTAAACTTTTATACATGTTGATTTATTTAGTAGTAATTACTAATTGTATTAGAAAATTTAGGAGCATATAAGTTGATTTGGATAATAAGACTATATTTATTATTGATGGGGTTTATTTACGGGCTTATTGGAATATGGGCACTTCTTGATCCATTACTTGGGGCATTAGAACTTGGTTATCCATCTTTTCTAAATGCTGTTGGGTTGGCAGTAACATCTCCATTGGGATATTCAGAAATTGCAGGCATATACGGAGGGCTAAACCTTTGCATTGGCATTATGTGTCTAGTAGGAATATTTAAGCAAAATATAGGAATTTTCTCAGTTAAACTTATAACATTTCTAGTTGGCTCAATTGCTTTAGGGAGAGTGCTGTTCTCTTTATTGCCAACAACGCCTGGTTTTTATAACTCTTTCTTTATATTTGAAGTATCTGCTTTAATAATTGGATTATTGTTATTGTATTTAGAAAAATACTCTAAAAATAATATATAAAAAATAAAAGAATATAAAAGAGTAAGAGCTTATATTTATTATAAATTGTGTTGTTTTATTAAAGCTATCTCTTAAAGAATATAACCAAAGGAAAGCTGCGAATAAAACTGTCATCATAGACATTACAACGAAATCTTCTTTAAACAGATTTGGATCCATTCTAGCTTTGCCAAAGAATGCAAGTACTGGCACAACTAAAATTATATTAAAAACATTTGATCCAATAACGTTACCAACAATCAAGCTGAGTTTGTTTTTTTTGATAGCAGAAATAGTTGCTGCTAGTTCAGGAAGACTTGTTCCAACAGCAACAACTATTAAGCCAATAATTGCTTGTGATATCCCAAAATTTGAAGCTAGCCCAGTAGCAGAGTCTAAAGTTAGCTGAGAGCCTAAAAATAGCAGGATAAAAGCAAAAATAAGGCTCATGACTATTCTAGGAGCACTTCGTTCATCATTAATATCCGTATCTTCAAGCACACTTACATCTATTCCTTTGTCAAACCAAATGGCGGTCATGAATCCTGCCAGAAGACTCAAGATTAAAGCACCTTCATATGGTTTAATTTCTAAATCCATTAAAGATATCCCTAAAAAGAATGTAGACAACAATAATGCAAGATACTGCCTTTTCCTGACTAAAAATGCTTTTTGATTACTGATTTTTTTCATAAAAGGATTTCTTTTATAAATACTTTTGCCTATAGCTGCAAAACCGAAAATAAGCCCTATATTTGCTATATTTGAACCAATAATTGTTCCCATTGCAACATTTTCAGCTCCATAGTTTATAGATTGAATTCCAACAAAAAATTCAGGTATTGACGTTCCAAAAGCTATGACTGTTAAGCCAATAATAAATTCACTTGTCCCCAATCTTTGAGCAATCTCTGCGGTATCATCAACCAATTTATCCGCTCCATATATAAGTAAGGATATACCTATAGGAAGAAGGACAAATAATCCAATTGTGCTATTAGTTAATGTTTGTAATCCATTCATTAATTCCATTGATGCATTTTACACAATTATTTGTAAGTGCTTCAATAATTAAATATGCATTACAATATGAGTAGTTAATAACATATTGAAAGAAGGCTCAAAATGAAGATAGATAATTTATTTAATATACAAAATAAAACTGCAATAGTTACGGGTGGGTCTAGAGGAATTGGTGAAATGATAACCGCCGGTCTTTTAGCTAATGGTGTAAAGGTATATATTTCTGCTCGCAAAGCTCCAGCTTTAATAGAAAAAGCGAGAGAACTCTCAGAGAAATATAAACAAGAATGCATCCCCATTCCTTGTGATTTAAGCAATCTAGATGGAATCAACAATTTTTATAAACACATATCTGAGAAAGAAGATGGCATAGATTTTTTAATTAATAACGCTGGAGCTGCCTGGGGTGAACCTTTTAAAGATTTTTCAGAGACTGGATGGGATAAAGTGATGGACTTAAATGTAAAAAGTATATTTTTTTTAACTCAGAAAATAAAACCTTTATTGCAAAAAAAATCATCGTTAGAAGATCCCTCTAGAGTTATAAATATTGGATCAATCGATGGTTTAAATGTCCCAGCTTTTGAAACTTATTCCTACAGTACATCTAAGGCAGCTGTTCATCACTTAACTAGAGTGATGGCAGCAAAACTTGTCAAAGATAATATTCTTGTTAATGCAATTGCTCCTGGTCCATATCCTAGTGCTATGTTAGGCTCGGCTGTAAATTCTGACTATTCTGAGATAGAAAAGAATAATCCAAGAAAAAGGGTTGGGACTCCAGAAGATATTGCCGGACTTACAATTTTTTTGTGTTCAAGAGCAGGCGCATATACAGTTGGAGAGACAATAACTTCGGATGGAGGTATTGTTAAAACAACTGGACATAATTTAAGTTAAGTTATCTTTGGGCGTCTTTAAATGCTCTGATAATTAAATCTTTCATCCATATGTGACCGCCATCTCCTTCATCGCTTTTATGCCATATTAGGAAATATTCCATAGATGGAATTTCAATTGGAATTTCTACGAAAGGTAAATTATTTCTTTTTGCAAAACTTCTAGTCGCCATAAGTACCAAATCCGTAGACTGTATGATCGATGGCGCAATTAAAAAATGTTGGCATCTTAAAGCAACTTTTCTTCTATAACCTATCTTATCAAGCTCAACGTCAATAAGATGAAGTCCTCTCTTTCTTCCAGAAACATGCAAATGCTTTTGATCAAGAATATTATCAACTGTTACATTTTTGATTTTAGAAATATCATGACCTTCTCTATGCATAACAACAAAATCATCTTCAAAAACTTTGACAGAATTAATTTCTTTTGAAATAGGAATAATTGGATCAACAACAAAATCTAAATTATTTGTAGATAAAGCATGAACTTGATCGCTTCTCATGTATGCAAAGCTACCTATTGATATACTAGGCGCATCTTTGTAGATCTCTTTCATTATAAATGGTAAAACTCTTCCTTCTGAAACATCACCAAGTGAAAGTTTAAAGTTTCTTTTGGTTGAGGCTGGATCAAACGCATCTGGCTCATTAACACTTTGTTGAATCAAAGTTAAAGCACTTTGAACATCATTGATCATATTTTCAGTTTTTTGAGTAGGAACCATGCCAGACCCGGTTCTTACAAAGAGATCATCATTAAACTTATCTCTTAGTCTAGACAGAGCATTGCTAACAGCTGGTTGTGTAATACCAACAACCTCAGCAGCTTTTGTAAGACTACCCTCCGTATATATTGCATTGAGGATTACAAAGAGGTTTAAATCAAAAGAGCTTATTTTCATTTTATTAATAGCACCAAATTATTTTTGATTGCTAGCCTTACTTATATTTATTTTCATATAGATTTGTAGTTAACATAAAGCTATTATAGAAATAAGTAACACTAACACTATTCACAATATTTATAATAGTAACAAAATTTTTAATATAACGGGAGATTTAACCTCATGATGCCTGAATTAAGACCTGAAGCCTCAGCATTAGTGCAAAAAGTAAAAACATTTATAAAAGATGAAGTCATGCCTAAAGAGCATTTATTTCATGAGCAAATTAGAGTCGGTGAAGATAGATGGAATAGTTATCCTGAAGTAATAGATATATTAAAAGAAAAAGCTAGATCTGTTGGATTGTGGAATTTATTTTTACCAGAAAGTGAATTTGGTGCTGGTCTTTCTAATTATGAATATGCTCACATAGCTGAAGAAATGGGAAAATGTCATATTGCTTCAGAAGCAATGAATTGTAGCGCCCCAGATACAGGAAATATGGAAGTTATTGCAAGATATGGTAATGAACAACATCAAGAAGAATGGTTGCAACCTTTACTTGATGGAAAAATTAGATCTGCTTTTGGAATGACTGAACCAGGAACAGCATCATCTGATGCTACAAATATGCAAGCTACAGCAGTTCTCGATGGCGATGAGTACGTAATCAATGGAGAGAAGTGGTGGACATCTGGTGCTGGAGACCCAAGATGCAAGATCATCATATTTATGTGCGTAACAAACCCAGATAATCCAAGACATCAAAGACATTCAATGATACTTGTACCAATGGAAGCTGAAGGTGTTGAAATCAAGCAAATGATGCATGTATTTGGTTATGATGACGCACCTCATGGTCATGCTCATATGAAATTCAATAATGTTAGAGTTCCAAAAGAAAACCTACTTCTTGGTGAGGGTAGAGGTTTTGAAATTGCTCAAGGTAGATTAGGGCCTGGAAGAATTCATCATTGTATGAGAGCAATTGGGTCTGCAGAAGTTGCTTTAGAATTGATGTGTAGAAGAGGGATAGATCCAAACAAAATAGCTTTTGGAAAAAACTTAGCGAACTTAGGTGCAAACTATGACTATATTGCTGAATCTAGAATCGAGTTAAATGCTGCAAGGTTTTTAACATTAGACGCAGCAGTAAAAATGGATACAGTTGGCAATAAGATTGCTGCAAGTGAAATAGCACAAATAAAAGTATATGCTCCAAATGTTGCCCTTAAAATAATAGATAGAGCTATTCAGATGCATGGTGGAGAAGGGGTTTCTCAACTTACGCCTTTAGCTTCAATGTATGCACATATGAGAACATTAAGATTAGCCGATGGTCCCGATGAAGTTCATAGAAGAGCAGTAGCCAGGCATGAACTTGGTAAATATATTGCTGAATAACATTGACTAAAAATTTAATATTTTACGATACTGAAACGACAGGTATCCACAAAGACTTTAGTCAGATTATTCAATGCGGATCAATACTGGCTGATAGTTTTTTAAATATCAAAGGTCAACAAAATATTGGAAGCGCGCCATTGCCTTGGGTTATTCCACAGCCTAAAGCAATGTTGACTAATAAAAAGATAAATCAATTCAAATCTAATGTTTCTCATTATCAAATGATAAAAGATATTCAAAATCAATGGAAAGAATGGACATTAGATACTCCAGCTATTTTTATAACCTACAATGGACATTCATTTGATGAAGAGTTAATAAGGCGCCAGTTTTGGTGTAATTTACTTGAACCATATACTACCAATACCAATGGAAATGGAAGACTTGATTTAATGTTAATGATTCATAATATAGCACCATTTTTTTCTGATGAGATTTCTATACCTTTTTTTGAAGGCGGCCCATCTCTTAGTATTAAGCTTGAGCATTTAGCATCTGAACACGGTATAGATGTAAGTGATGCTCATGATGCAATATCTGACTGTCAGTTTATGATAGGTATATGCAAAATCATTAAAGAAAATATTCCTGAGGTGTTTGATTCATTTATTAACATCTCTACCAAGGAGGGCATAAAAAATCTTCTATATTCAAATGAATTTCTTGCTCTTGGGGAGATGTTTAGAAGACATCCCTTTAAATACCCAGTTGTAATGTGTGGAGCCGATAATACAAGACCTAATGAAATTTGTTTTTATGATTTAAGCTTTGATCCAGATGAAATACTTGACTTAGATTTTACAGAAATAAATAAACTGATTCAGTCTGGTGGAAGAGATTCGCCATTGAAGAAGTATAAGATTAATAAAACAATACCGGTATGCTCTAGTAAATTACTTACTAAAGCAGATCATTTTGATATTGATCATTCAGAACTTCAAAGAAGAGCTGAAATAATTAATTCGAATAAAGACTTTCAGGCAAAAGTCTCTCAGGCAATGGAAGATAGAATAATGGATTTTCCAGAACCAGATTACGTTGAAGGAAAAATATATTCAGGTGGTTTTCCTTCATATAGAGACAAAGATTTAATGCAAGAATTTCATGCATGTGGGGATGTAGATCAACTTGTTAAGATTTCAAGAAATTTTGAAGATGAAAGATTTCGTCTTTTAGCTGAAAGAATTATATGTACAAGATATAAAGCTGATATTCCTGAAGATATAGCAACCAGATATAACGATTTGATACATGAAAGAACTAAAACTGAAGGTAAGTGGGGGTCTCTAGAGAAAACTTTACAGGAAACAGATAAACTTTTGGAAGAGAAAGAAAGTGAAGAAGACAAAGCCATACTTTTAGCAACAAAAGACCATATAAATTCTATGTTAGTTTAATATTGAAGTGGTGGGCGAGGAGAGATTCGAACTCCCGACTTCCTGCGTGTCGAGCAGACACTCTAACCAACTGAGTTACTCGCCCTAATCGAAGGGTAATTTTACACAAAAAGTAACAAAAAAGTATTAAATATTAAGAGCCCAAGTAAGTTATATTTATTGTAAAAAAAGCCAATAACATAAATCCAAAAACACAAACTTGGATTATAGATGCCCAAAACACCTGTTTCATAGGATGGATCTCAACCAGTTTCTCCACCATAGATTCACTTGGGGCAAGATTGACTGCTTGTAAGATCTTTTTTTGTGTTAAATTTTGTGACATTTCATTATCTCTATAGTAAATATAATTATTGTGTTGCTAGCATTTTCAGATAATCATCAAATCTATTTTGATTCATTACAAATTTAGATTTAAAAATCTTAGCTGCAGATTCTACTTCGTTAAGATTGGACTGGTTATCATCAACTTGAATAATACCAACCATTGCCATCATAGAATGAGGAGTGCATTGATAACCATATATACCCGGAGTATCAAATGTTACCGTAATATCTCTGCTAAGTTCGCCGTTCCAAGCTTTTGCATTTAATGGAATCATTCCAGATATTGATGCAGAATTGTGAGCTGCATCAGTTGCTTTAAAAGTAACACTGTCACCTAGCCCTATTTTTAAAACAGATGGCTCAAACACCATTACACCTGAACTTCCTTGATTAAGCATTTTTACTTCAAAGTTTGCACATAAAATAGATTGATGAAACAGAAATAGCGATAAAAAAGTTATGTAAATTTTCATAAAAATGGATTAGATTTATTATATTTATACTATTATAATTATTTATAATTAAATATCAATATAATTTATATTGTTATCGTATTGCTAATAATTTTAATATGTATATATTTAGCATATATCTAATTAAATAAAAAAAATTTCATGAATTTTAAAAACCATTTTAATTTATTGTGCTTTCTTGCATTCGTTGTATTTTTTTCTAACTATTCATTGACTTCTTCTTATCCAGAAGGCAATAAGTGGATAATTTCATCTCCTGAGGAAGAGGGCATTAAAACTGAACATATTAATAAATTACTTGATCTATCTTTTTCCGATAATGCTACACAAGCTGTAGTGATTATTAAAAATGGCAAGATTGTTTCAGAAAGATATGCAGATGGTTATGATATAAATTCACATGGCACCTCATGGTCTATGGCTAAAAGCTATTATGCGGCACTCATAGGAATATCTATAGACAGAGAAGAAATTAAAAGTTTAGACGATAAAGTCTCTATGTATTTAGATTACTTTGATGATGAAAGATCTTCTATTACATTGCGAGATCTTCTAAATATGTCAAGTGGTCTAGATTTCCCTAGTCATGAACATGAAAGAATGTTTTTTCAACAAGATCATCTTAACTATGCTAAAAACGTAGGTGTAGAAAAAAATGCCGGCATTAAATTTGAATACAATAATGTTAATTCAATGCTATTAGGTGATATTTTGCATAAAGCAACAGGTAAAAAAGCTGATTTGTTATTTGAAGAAAGAATTTTAAATGTCCTAGAAATAAATGACTACAAGTTATGGAAAGATGAGAATGGCAATGTAATGACATATTGTTGTGTAGATATGAGTGCAAGAGACTATTCAAAGATAGGCTTATTATTTTCTAGAAATGGTGAGTGGAATGGAAATCAAATTCTTTCTAAAGAATTTATTGATGAAACATTTCAAACCGTTTGGGAGACATCAAATATGAATGGACATAAAAGATATTACTCTCTACATTGGTGGGTTTCGAAGTACGAAGAAGATTCTAAAATATTTAATACCAGTGGTAAGTTTGGCCAATTTACATTTGTTGATAGAGAGAATGACATAGTTGTTACTAGAATAAGCAAATATTCGCAGCAAGATTTTGGTTCAACTCAAAAATGGGGGATTATGAAATACCTTAAGTGGGCTGGTGTAGATAATGCTGTAAAGGTTGGCAGAGCCCTTTTAGAAATTGGATCAATTGAAACAGGTTCTGATGTTATAACTCCTTTTACAGATCAAGAGGGTGAGTCACGAGAATTTTATATTCAATATCAAGAAATAATAGATTCTATTTCAGAACTTAGTCAGAACTAGCTTCTAACTTCTTAATTTTCCTTTGATAGTCTTCTATATTTTTTTTCCATTCTTCTAGAAAATATCCGTCATTACCCTGTTTTTTTAAATATCTTAGAAAAATCCTTCCCGATTCATCTTGAAAACCAGGTTCAAAAGGTTTGCCTGTTAATTTATTAGGTCTTTTAAATTGTTCGTCCATCACGTCCAAACAAACAAGATCATTGGAACTGAAACAAGAATGATTAAAATATCTAAAGGAAGACCCATTCTCCAATAATCAGTAAATTTGTAGTTTCCTGGACCCATTACAACAGTATTGCATTGATGGCCTATGGGGGTTAAAAATGCAGAACTCGCACCAATTGCTACAACCATCATAAATGCATTTACATCAAGCCCTAATGAAGTAGCAATTCCATATGAAATAGGCGCCATGATTACTGCAGTTGCAGCATTATTGATAATATCTGTTATAGCCATAGTCACTATTAATATAATTATTAAAATCCATTTTTGATCTAAATCTCCTGAATACTCTACAATATTTGATGCAATTAAATCACTTAATCCTGTATCTACCATAGCTATTCCAATTGGAATCATTGCTGCCAGCATAATAACTATTGGCCAATCAATTTCTCTATAAAAATTACTATCTAATATTTTTATTCTTGCAAAACATAATACACATAATAGGAATGCTGTTGTCGGAGATAAGGTGCCAGAAGCAACTAGCAAAATTGAACCAGTGAAGAAAATCAGCCCTTTGAGCAATCTACTTCTACTAGGAATAGTTTGAAGCTCTCTTTGTCTTAGTGGCATTAATCCTAAATGATTGATTTTATTAGAGACATCTTCCTCGTCAAGATCTCTAACGCCTAATAGTAAAACATCACCAGCTTTAAAAGTTTCTCTTGTTAATCTCGTTCGATATTTAGAGCCTTTTCTCCACAATCCCAATAGATTTAATTCTTCAAATGCTAACTTGAGAAAGAATTCATATTTTCTTCCAATCAATCTCGAGCCAGGCGAAATCATTACTTCAATTTCTTCAAGATCAGCCTCATCAAAAGAGTGGAGTTCTTTTGGTATTGAAAAATTAAAAAGACTTAAAATATCTCCAATGTCATCTGGAGGACTTTTAATAACTAAAATCTGTCCTTCTTTAATACGCATATTATTTTGGACTTTTTTAATAGAACCAGTATCTGAGACAATTCCAAGAATTTCTATATCTTCACCAGCTTGTTTTTTAAATTTATAAAGGGTTAGGCCTATTGCAGCACTTCCTTCATTTACAACAACTTCAAACAAATACCCTTTAAGATTAATTAATGGTTTATCACTGGTCTTTTCTCGTAAAAATATTAATTTTTTTCCAATAAATGCTATAAAAAGAATACCAACTAATGTAATGACAATACCAACATATGAGAAATCAAAAAAACCAAAACCAGCTCCAGTTTTCTCTTCTAAGATATTAGATATTATTATATTTGGTGGTGTTCCAATGAGTGTATTCATTCCACCTAGGATGCATGCAAATGATAACGGCATTAAAAATTTAGATGGATGCCAATCCATTTTTTGACAAACACTTAATGTTAGCGGTAAAAGAATTGCAAGCGCACCAATATTATTTATAAATGATGAAAGGATGGCAGCAATTAGCATCAAGATAATTAAAAATTGAATCTCGGTGAATGTTCTAATGCCTAAAATTTTACCTGATAAAGCTGACAGTCCTGCATTTTTAAGACCTTGACTAATTATTAAAACAAGTGCGACCGTCATTACAGCAGGATTCGCAAAACCTTTAAGAGCATCTTCTGGATTAATAATTTCAAGTTCAAGAATTGAGCTGATTGAAACTAAGGCAACAAGTGCTCCGATTGCTAGGGCGTCGTATCTATACTTCCCCCATATAAATAAGCCTAATAATATTATTATTGTTGAAGATAAAATTATTTGTTCAACCATTTATCTCTAATCTTTAGGCATTGATTCTACATAAAGAGATGTTGAAGGGTATGCAAATTCAGAACCATTATCCTCAATAATATGCATTATCTTAAAAATCAGTGCCTCTTTAAGCTCATTAAATGGTGCAAATCCCATTTTTGGAGCATAGGCAACTATCATTATATCTATAGAGCTTCCCCCTAATTCAACAACCCTTACAACAGGATCAAAATCACCATCACTTAAAAAACTTTTACTATCGATAATATATTGTTTTATTTGATTTCTAATTAACTCTAGCTGGTTAACTGAAGTTGAATAAACTAAATTAATTTTCCAATTTATTCTTCTGTTTTTCATTTCACCATGATTAATAACTTTTACATCAGAAAGATCTTTATTAGGAATGGTCATTGGTGCTGAATCAAAAGTTCTAATAACTGTAGATCTAAAACCAATTGTTTCAACAATGCCGTGAAGCTGACCAGATACTTCAATTCTATCTCCTGGTTGGAATCTATGCTCTCCTATAATAAGGATTCCAGCAATTAAATTCTTAAAGAAGTCTTGCGCGCCAAGTGCTACTGCTACTGAAAAAAGCCCTAACCCTGCAACCAGAGGACCTATTTGAATTCCAAATATATCTAATATTATTGCTATTCCAATAACCCATACAATGAATTTTGATGCTCTCTCAAGCCACATTTGCATTGATGCAGTAAGCCAAGAACTAGTAGATAGGGCTTCAAAGATTGGTTTTATACCATTTGCTAAAGCGCTAAAGATTGTAAAGACTACAAAAGATTTAACAATATTAGTTGCAATATCACCAATCAAGCCTGATAAAGGAAGAATAAGCGTACATATATATAATGCTATTGTTATTGGTATGAGACCAATAGGTTTTTTAAGAGCTTCTAATATTTCATCATCAACATTAGACTTAGTCTTGTCTGCAAGTTTTCCTAAGGAATTCATGACAATGGATATAGTAAAGCCTCTTAATAAGACTGCTAATAAGATTACAAGCAGGGATATAATAATTGATCCGAGATCAATCCCAAAAAAGCCTCTATTCCATACGTCAGTAATTAAATTAATAAAATTTTCCATAATTATTTATATTTTCCACATTTTAATTTGATTTTAATCATTTAGGCAAAAGTTATTTAACCATCCTATCCTTTATAAAGTATGGTAGATAAATTAAATAAAATAAGGCTATAGCGATAGGTGTTGTTTGAAGAAGGTGCATCGGTGGATCTAGCATTTTATCCATTAAAGATGCTCCTGCAGGTTTTTCCATTAAGTACCAGAAATTAGCCGGATCTCCTAAAATGAGATTAATAACATATACCAAAGGTAGCAATATAAATAATGTAATTGCTGAAACTTTAAGAATATCGTTTGCATACGGGCGATTTCCCATGCTAACAGTAGCAAACATTATCCCAACAACAATCATGCCATGACCAACCATAAAAAATATGTAATCTAAATCATGATAAGTAATATCAGGAGTAGCTATTGCCATTGTAGCTCCGGCAAGACCCCAGAAAAAAGCACAGCTATATAGAATTCTAGGACCGCCTAGTAAGAAAAATATTAGAAATATTTCTGATAAATCACACATATGAATTGGAATAGTTTCTCTCCAATCATATGGATTAGCTAATAGGTATAAATCTTTAAAAGGTGATATTATGAGATGAGCCGCGATTACACCAACAATAATTTTCTTCATAAGAGACTTTTGTTCTTCTGATTTATTCTTATAAAATTTTGGCAAGAAAATTGAAACAACAATGATCACAATAATTGTTATTAAATGAACAGTTCCAAAAATCTCAAATGGCGTACCAAACATATTTTTAATTCCCAATATCTAATGAATTAATCATTATATGATTAATTATAGAACTTTAAAAATTATCTAAAAGTATTTGTTCTGTCAAAATTGATGGAAGAACTAGAGGTTTTTTCATTCCTGGCTTCCAGTAGATATATAAAGGAACCCCATTTCTTTCATATAACTCGAGAGCTTTTAGGATTTTATCGTCTTTATTTGTCCAATCAGCAACAATATATTCGATATTATTATCATTAAGATATTTTTTAACCCTGGGTCTTGAAAGTGCAATTTTGTCATTAGCTTGACAAGTAATACACCAAGCAGCCGTAAAGTTAATCAGATAAGCTCGATTTTCATTTTGTAAATTATTTTCAATGTCTGGACTCCACAAAGTGTATTCAGAATATTTTTGATTTGAAGATCTATCTTGATTTAAAGAATCTTTATTTGATGTTATTAACATACCCTCATATCCGATAACACAAACTATTAATAACCATAATATTAATTTTGCAAATTTTCCTTTTGATTTTATCAACATCCAAAATAAAAGAGAGATTGCAAGAAGAGTTATAAGCAGACTAATTAATAAGTCAATACTAGTTTGTAAGCTGAAAACCCATATTAACCATAATGATGTTGCAAACATTGGAAAAGCAAAAAATTCTTTAAGAGTAACCATCCATTCACCTGGTTTAGGTAATGATCTTATTAGATTGGGGTAAATGGATAAAAGAAAATAAGGTAAAGCAAAACCAAATCCTAAAGATGCAAAAACTGGTATGGTCGTATTTGATGGTTGTATTAATGCATATCCAAGAGCTGCACCCATAAATGGAGCAGTACAAGGTGAAGCGACAACTACAGCCAAGATACCAGTTAAAAAAGACCCGCTTAGACTATCTGACCCAACACCACCAAGCTTAGTTAATGATGATCCAAGATTTATATCTGTTAATAGAATTATTCCGATTGCAAACATTACTATGCTTAAAAAACCAACTATTATTGGTGATTGAAGTTGAAAACCCCAGCCTAAATAGGTTCCAGTTTGCTTGAGAACAACAAGTAATATTCCTATTAATAAAAATGATAATATAGCGCCGAAACAAAAAGATAATGAATGTTGTCTTATCTTTATTTTTGATTCACCCCCCATTGATACAAAGCTTAATATTTTTAAAGAAATGATAGGAAATACACACGGCATTAGATTAAGTATAAGCCCACCCAAGAAAGCAAATATTATTGCTTGAAAGAATGAAATCGATGAAGGCTCCTTTGATTCGCCTTCTATTTCAGAATTTATTAGAAAGCTATTATTATTTATTGATAGAACGCCATTAATATCTGATTTAATCGGAGCGTTTTTCTCTATAGGTACCTTTAATAACCAATTATTTTCTTCTTTTATTAAAGCTTGATCTGCAGAATATAAGACAATTTCTTGCTCATCTATATAAAAATATATGTCATTAATTTTTTGATTAAATGAAAATCTAATGTCTAAAAAATCTTCATTCTTGTCAATTAAAACAGGCAAGGTAATATCTGGAACTCGATTTAGCCAATTAATCAAAGTACTATCTTCAGCCATCTGAGCTAAAGAAGTCTTAATTAAAGCTTTTTCAGGAACACAAATATCATCACAAATTAAAAAATCTATATCAGCTTCTATGTAAGCATTTTGTTCGAAATTATTTTTATCAAAACAGTCTTCGATATTAGATCCACACAACTGATATTCACCTGTTTTCATCTCAGATGGTGATATTTTAAAAGGAAATATTACAAAATTTTCATAACCATAGGTCATTAAAGGTGGATAAGGTATTAGTTCGGGTGCAGGCCACAAAACGTCACTTATACTTGAGATATTTTTTTCATGAACCCATTTCACCTTTAGAGGGCCTCCAGAATCTCCGGGATTTTTCCAATAAGTATGCCAGCCTTCCTGCATATCCATTTTTATTCCAATAATTAGCTCATTGTTAATATATGAACCTTTTACTATAGACACATCAGCATGGCCTGTATTTATAGGATCTGCATGAGCTTGAACGAATAAAGATAATAAGAAAAATAGTTTTAAAAATTTCATTTACTATGTATTAGTTTTAAAAACACTAGGGGTGCATTATGCACCCCCATAGCTTTTTTGTGGAGCCTTATTTACCCGAGATTTTTTTTGGTGATTTAATCTCAATTATTCTGGGTTTTTTTTCATCAGGGATAATTTTTTCTAGATTAACTGTAAGAAGTCCATTAGTTAGCTCAGCTCCTTGAACGACCACATCCTCAGATATAGTAAATTGTTGTTTAAATGCTCTTTGAGCAATTCCCTGATAAACAACTTTATTCTCTCCATTCACAATTTCGGTTTTAGGACCATCATAGCTTACAGATAGAACTCCATTGGCAAGCTCAATTTGTATGTCATCATTAGATAATCCTGCAACAGCAATCTCAATTGCAAATAAGTTGCCATCTTTGCTTATATTGTATGGTGGATAGCCAGAAGATCGATCATTAGACTCTGAAAGCCTCTGTAATCTATCAAATAGCGGTTCAAAACCCAATGCACGGGTTGTAAAAAACGGGTCAGTAAAATTAAGTATCATAATTAGTCCTCCTTGTTAAGCGACTTTAGAAATGTGTACCTTAAAAAGCATACACTTGTTAATGAGGCAATCCGTTTTGGCATTACCTTCTAATATTACTTATAGTCTTTTATTATTATTTCAACCTTTATTCATTTAAATTGTTAAAATAAATAATAAATAGAACTTATTCTTAATATTAGTGTCAAAACAATATGACTAAAAAATTATCTTTTTCAATATTTTTTCTTTTAATTCCATTTATATTTGGCAATGAAAATGTAGTTTCTGATATAGAAAATGGACAGACATGGATATTAGAAACTAAAAGTAACAAATTTTCGGTTGGCAATAGCAAGGTACTTTATTTTTTTTCAAATGATGCATACAACACGTACCAAGCAAGAAGATTCTCTGACTGGGATAGATTTTCAATAATTAATGGAAAAAATTTAGTTAGACTCAGTACTGGAGATAAGGTTGAAATATTAAATTCAAAACATCATGAAAGGATATATGAAGTAAAGCTTTTAGATGGATTTAACAAAAATAGAAAATATTTTTTAATTAAAGAAGATCTTATTAATGATTTCAAATTAATGGAGCAAGAAAATGAAACATAGAATATATTTATTATTTCTAAGCGTTGTTTTAACATCATCATGTGTCAACAATTCACTTCAGCCTGATGTAGTAAATAGATCAGACGCGCTCAAAGAGCAGTATGTAGTTTTTGGAACTATTTCTGATGTTACTAAAGTTACGATTGAAGGAGACAGAGAGGCGGGGGCTGTAGCCGGTCTTGCAATTGGTGGAGTTGCAGGAAAAAATACTACTGATTCCGAGTTTGAATCAGATATTGCTACATTAGTTGGAGGACTTATTGGTTCTAAGATAGGTTCTGAAATAGGTTCTGCAGCATCAAAAAAAGAAGGCGTCGAACTTCTTATTAAAACTGAAACAGGAAGATTTATTTCTATAATTCAAGAAGTAAGTGATTTCTCCTATTCAAAAGGACAAAAAGTTAGAATTATTAAAAGAAATGGTAAATCAAGAGTAATACCGTTTGAATAATGCCAGAGGAACTATATAACCTCATATACAACAAAGCACTTGATTTAATTTCAAGACGAGAACACTCCTTAAAAGAAATAAAAGATAAACTACGGCTTCGTTATAACGAAGCAGATACTATTGAAGAAGTAGTTGATAAGTTAATATCAAATAATCTTGTTAACAACCTAAGATTTGCAGAATTTTATGTGATAAGTAGAAAAAGAAAGGGTTTTGGACCAAAAAAAATATCTTATGAACTTCTTAACAAAGGGATTAATGAATCAATTTCTAATGAAGTAATTCTTAATGAAGGGGGGTGGAAGATTGCAGCAACTAAAGCTTTTAATAAAAAATTTAAGCAAGGACCTTCACAAGATTTCAAGATAAGACAAAAACAAAAAAACTTTCTCCAAAACAGAGGGTTTGGTTTTAAAGAAATCGAATCAGTTTTTACAAATCACATGTTATGATTCTTTGCTATGTCTTATGAGGTTTTAGCTAGAAAATATAGACCAGCAAATTTTGAAGAAGTTGTTGGCCAAGATCATATAATCAAAGCTTTAGTTAATAGCATTGATCAAGAAAAAATCCATCATGCATATATTTTTTCAGGAACTAGAGGCGTAGGCAAAACTACAATTGCCAGAATTCTTGCTAAATGCATGAACTGTGAGAGCAGCACTAAACCAACATCAAAACCATGTAATGAGTGCTCAAATACTATTGAGGTCTCAGCAGGAAGGAGTGTTGATTTTTTAGAAATTGATGCTGCTTCAAATACACAAGTTGAAAAGATTAGAGAATTAATTGAAACAGTAGAATATAAGCCTGCTAAAGGAAGATACAAGATTTATCTTATTGATGAAGTCCACATGCTTTCAACCTCAAGCTTTAACGCACTTCTTAAGACTTTAGAGGAGCCACCACCCCATGTTATATTTATTTTTGCGACGACTAACCCTGAGAAAATTCCTAAAACTGTTCAATCAAGATGTTTGCAACTTAACTTAAAAACCATTGATGAAGAATTGCTTTTTAAACATATAAAGCAAATATTAGAAAAAGAACAAATTAATTATGATGATGAAAGTATTGCCTTGATTGCAAATTCTGCAAATGGGTCAGTTAGAGATGCTCTTACATTCCTTGATCAAGCTATTGCTCATGGAAATGGCAAGCTTTCTCAAAAAGAGGTTAAAGCTTTACTGGGAACAATTGATAACTCGCTATTAATTGAGCTTATAGATTCTGTGATAGATGGAGATGGAAAGAATGTTTTTGATCTATTATCAAAAATTGAAGAATTATCGCCAGAATATGACGCAATTCTTAAGGATATTATTTCTGTTCTTCATCAGATATCACTCCATCAAGTTATTAGAAATTCTAGCTCTGAATCAATTCAAAAAATTGCCAATAAATTAGACAAAGAATTTTGTCAGCTTCTTTATGAGATAGCTATGAATGCTTATTCTAAATTCTCAGTTCATCCTAATCCAAAGGAGGCATTGGAAATATGTTTGTTAAGAATGCTAACCTTTAATCCACTTCAAAAACTTAGTGAAAAAAGTGACTTTAAACAAACCAATTCATCGGAAAAAAAATTGTAAATGAAGCTAAACCAGAGGGATTAGAAAAAATTATCAACAAAAATGAACCTAAAGATGAAGCTATTTTTAGTTGCAATGATGATTGGATTAATTTTTTTAATAGAACAAAGATGAGTCCATTTGCTAGAAATTTTTTTGGGAATATGTCTTTTCACCTGTATGAAAAGAATTCTTTGACTTTGATTAAAAATTCAGAGGCTGGAGATATTCCTGAAAATATTTTTTTAGAATTTAAGTCTATCTTAAAGGAGGCTTTTTTAAAAAATATAGAAGTTATAATCCAGTCTGGTAATCCTATTGACTCGCCATTGCAACTAAAAGATCTTGAAAATAAAAAACATCATGATGAAGCGCGTAAATCTATAGATGAGGATATTAATATACAAGATTTTATTAAAAAATTTGATGGAAAAATTAAAACAGATACCATAAAGCCAATTAAATAAAATGAATCAAGATTTAGTTGCTGAGTTAATAAATGCATTGACAATACTTCCAGGAGTTGGGAAAAAGTCCGCTCAAAGAATGGCATTGTATCTATTGGATAGAAACAAAGATGGTGCAAGTATACTAGCTAATACACTCAACAAGGCAGTTGAAAACGTTCAAAGGTGTTCTTCTTGTAGAATGTTAACTTCAAACATCTTATGTAATATATGTTCAGACAAATCAAGAGATGCAAGCAGTATATGCGTAGTTGAAAGTCCTTCCGATGTACTTGCTATAGAATCAACTGGAGGATATAAGGGATCCTATTTTGTATTACTGGGAAGACTTTCCCCTATCGATGGGGTTGGACCAACTGAGCTTGGAATTAATGATTTATTAAAAAGGATTAATTTAGACGGGGTTAAAGAAATAATTTTAGCCACAAGTAGTACAGTAGAAGGAGATGCAACAGCAATCTTTATTAAAGATCATATTAAAAATGCTAAAGTTTCTAGAATCTCTTATGGAATTCCTATTGGAGGCGAGTTAGAGTATGTTGATGGTACAACTATTGCAAGGGCTATAGAGGGAAGGGTAGATATAAATGTCGATTAAATCTGATAAATGGATACAATCCATGTCTGAAGAACATAATATGATAAATCCATTCTCATCTAATCAAATCAGACTAGATGAAGGTGGTAATAAATTAATATCTTATGGTGTATCAAGCTATGGATATGACGTTAGATGTTCAAATGAATTTAAAGTTTTTACAAATATCCATTCCGCTGTTGTAGATCCAAAATCATTTGATGAGAGAAGTTTTGTTGATATTGAATCTGATATATGTGTTATACCGCCTAATTCTTTTGCGCTAGCAAGGACAGTCGAATACTTTAAAATACCACGAAATGTACTTACCATTTGTTTGGGCAAATCAACCTATGCTAGGTGCGGAATAATTGTAAATGTTACTCCATTAGAGCCAGAATGGGAGGGGCATGTGACTCTTGAATTCTCTAATACTACAAATTTACCTGCAAAAATATATGCAGGAGAAGGAGTTGCTCAGATGTTATTTTTTGAATCTGATGAAGAGTGTATGACGAGCTACAAAGATAGGAATGGAAAATACCAAGGACAAACCGGCGTTACTTTACCCAAAGCTTAATATCTCTTTTAATTCTAATGTATTTGTTCGCTCTGGACTAACATCTATTACTTTAATAAACATATATTCAAGCTCTTTTGCTAAGAAATATTGTACTTTTCTATTACTTCCATTTCTTGATCTTTCTAGAACTAAACACGTATATTCTTTCTTATTAGCTATGCATTTTTCAGTAGCTGTAACCTTATAAGAATATTTCTTAAAGTCACCATTCTCCAAGTCAATGATATTTAGATCAAACTCTGTTAAGTCATCCATTAAATGAATTCTAATCATTATTTGAGCATTCAGCGGGTCTAAAATAAAATCTAACGGATCTAAATAGCTTTTCCATATAACCTGACCAGTTGAGCTTACTGATTTTTCTAAGTTTTCAAAAAAGACTGATTGATCTCTTTTTAAGAATTTGGGTCTTATTTTAATATCGTAATTTTTTGAAAAAACCCTCTTAGTATCAATATTAAATTTAGATGAAAAATACATACTTGCTAAAAGATTTGATGCATCAAAACTTATTTCATACCCATTAGCATTTTTTTTAAATTCTCTTGTTCCCGTAATAGATATTTCATCAGATATAAATTTATATTTTGCCTCATATTGAGGTAATGCAGTCACATTAATATTCAATATGCATAAAGATAATATAAATAATTTATATTTCATGATATTTTTTATAGATTGGCACATACGTAGGATCAATAGAATCTGAATATTTGAAAACAACCTTCCCATTATCAAGATAAATATTTCCTATGCATATTTCATTTATGATTTCTGGTAATAATAAATGTTCAATTTTATGGATTCTATTAGACAATTCATTAATATTTTCTTCTTTTTTAACATTAATTTCTCCCTGAGCAATTAGAGGACCAGAATCTAACTCAGGTGATACATAATGAATTGAAATTCCATGTAAAGTATTTTTATTTTTTAGAACTTGCTCATGTGTATTAAGTCCTGGATACAAAGGAAGAAGAGAGGGATGAAGATTAATCATTTTTTTGTTAAATTTATTAGTTATTTTTTTACCAAGAACCCTCATAAAACCTGCTAGGACTATTAAGTCTGGATTTAAGTCTTCTAGATTTTTTTCAAGCTCATTATCGAAGTCAATTCTTTTAAGAAAATCTTTATGATTAATAATTTTTACATCTATATTAGATTCTTTCGCTCTTGTAATGCCATATGCCTCAGGATTATTAGAAATAACAGATATTACTTTCCCATAAATGACATTTGAGTTGCATGAATTAATAATAGCTTCTAGATTTGAGCCACTACCAGAAATCAAAACAACTATTCTTTTCATTCTATGCTATGAAAATATTACAGAGTTACTTTTGTTCTTTTCTTTTACTTCACCAATTATAAAGTTTTTAAAATTCATATCAGAAATTTTATTTGAAATATTTACGGCTTCCTCTTTTTCAACAAATAAAACCATACCTATCCCACAATTAAATATTCGATACATATCGTTCATAGATACGTCTCCTTCATTTTTAATCCATTTAAATATTTCTGGCAATTCCCATGAATCAGTTTTTATTTCAACACATAAATTATCTGATATCGACCTTGGCAAATTTTCTGTCAAGCCACCCCCGGTAATATGTGCCATAGAATTAATTTGATATTCATTTATTATTTCTAAAATTAATTTAGGATATAAGATTGTTGGCGTAAGAAGCTTATCAGCAATAGATTTTTTTTCTTCATCAGGTGTTTTTGAATTTTTTAGGATTTTTCTTATTAATGAGTATCCATTAGAGTGAGGACCGCTTGACTCTATTCCTATTAAGATATTCCCAGAGATAGTTTTATTAGCATCGATTATTTTATCTTCATCAACACATCCGACTGAAAATCCGGCCAAATCAAAATTATTATCTACATAATGACCTGGCATTTCAGCAGTTTCACCACCTAGTAAAGCACAACCAGAATTAAAACAAGCATCTGATATACTTTTAATTACCTGAGACGCTTCATCTACAATTAGTTTTGATGAGGCGTAATAGTCAAGAAAAAATAAAGGTTTGGCCCCGCAAACCACCAAATCATTTACACACATTGCAACAAGATCTTGTCCAATACCAGAAAGATTTTTATATTGCTGAGCTAAAGCAACCTTTGTTCCAACACCATCTGTGCACGCAACTAAAACAGGATTATTAAACTCTTGATCAAGTTTATACATTCCTGCAAATCCTCCAATATTACCTAAAACATTTTTGTTATGTGAATTTGATACATTTTTTTTAATCTTATTAATTAAATCATCACCAGCATCAATATCAACTCCAGCAGATTTGTAAGGATCATTTTCTATAATTTCTTTTGTCATTTAAAATACCTTATATAAACATTGCTGATATGAGATTTATTAAACATAGTATATTTTGCCTTATTATCTTTTCCAATACATCATTTGGAAAGGAGTTTAATGAGCTTTTTACAATTTACGAGTCTATAGAAGATCCATCTAAAATTGAGAAGACTATAAACAATTCATTTAATACAATGATTTATAGACTTAGTGGGGATCCATCCCCATCAAACATATGGAAAATAATTAATGCCGGTAATGTTAGGAAAGATTTTATAAAAAGTTATTCTATTAAGAACATTAATGATCAAAGTTTTTTACAGGTCGATTTCGATAAAGATTTATTAGTTAAAGAATTCAATGAACTATCTATTCCTGTATTAGGTAATTCGCGCCCAGTTATATTATTTTTGATAAATATTGATTCGGGTTCCAAAAAGCCTTATCTATTAAAAGACTCAGAATCAAATTATGAAATTGACAGCCTTATAAAAGAATCCCTCAAGGACATTGCCTCTTCTAGAGGCATATTTTTAGAACTTCCTGAGCCCGATCTTCAGGAAATTACTTCACTGGATAATTATTCAAAATTAATTAATTCAAATAGTTTTATATCTTCACAACATAGCTCAACTGAGGTTGTTGAAATTAATATTACAAAAATAGGTTTAAAGGAATGGTCTGTTAATGGAGATTTTAATTTTATTTACAATGGGGATGAATTTAATATGATCTTTTTGCAAGAATTTAACAAATTTATTAACCAAATAGTCAATCAAATTTTAAAGAAGAATCTCATAGATATATCAAAAGAAAGTTTGATTAATATATCTGTAGCCAATATTAACAACTATGATGACTACAAAAAATCTAGAGAAGTTTTTCAAAGATTAGTAGCAACTAAAGATATAGAAATTAGCAAGTTTGAATTTAATAAAATTTCATATCAAATAAATATTTATGGTGATTTTAAATCCTATATTAATGAAATGAATGAAAATAATTTTATAGAAATAAATAATATTTTATATGATAGTAATACCATGAACCTGAATTTTAGAAGATGAGTAGATATTTTATATTTATCCCCAATTTACTTTCTTTAATAAGAATTGGACTTGTTTACCCAATCTTAAATAATATTTTTTTAGGTAATTTTGAGGTAAGTATTATTTTATTCGTAATTGCCGCACTTACAGATGCGCTTGATGGATTTCTAGCTCGAAAAATGAACTGGCAAACAGATCTTGGAGTTATTCTTGATCCAGTGGCTGATAAAGTGCTTTTATCAGGAACAATATTTATTTTTTGGCTAAATAACTTTATACCGTTTTATATTTTTATTATTTTTATTGCTCGAGATATTATGATTCTTTTAGGGGCTGCAATCCAAATGTCAGTTATTGAATCAAATACACCTCTTCCAAATTATTTGGGTAAATTAACAACAGGAACTCAAATAGTTTATATAGGAATAATTTTTTTAAAAGAGATATTTAAATTTAACTTTTCTTTGCATGCACTTGATATATTAATAATTCTTATTAGCGTAATAAGCCTTTTTGTATATGCTTATAATTGGTTTAAAGATATCAAGATTTATCATAATGAATAATCCTCAACAACTTACTTTTCCATGGAGCAAACCAAGCAGAGCTTCATTTAATCATTTTTTTATGGAAGATATAAATTCTGGTGTTAAAGATGCTTTGCTTGAGCTAGATGACCTTTTTTTATATGGAATACATGAAACTGGCAAATCATTCCTCCTTCAATCAATATGTAATTATTATGCATCTAATAAAAAATCAGCTTTATATATCCCCATCAAAGAGGTTAAAGTATATGGCACAAATTTTTTAGATTCATTAGAAAATTTAGATTTAATATGCATAGATGATATTGATTTAATTGCTGGAGATAATGAATGGGAGATAGCAATATTTAACTTAATAAATAGCTGTTTAATTTCAGAATGCAGATTGATTTTTGCTTCAAATTTAAATCCTTCTACGATTAATTTTAACCTTATAGATTTGATATCAAGAATTAAAAAGGTTGATCATATAGAAATTTTTCCTGTCAGCTCAAATAAGATACCTGAGGCTATAAAATTTGTTGCAGATTTAAGATCAATAAACCTAGGCGATAAAGAAATTAAATATTTAACGACACACTCTAAAAGAAATATGTCAGACTTAGTAAATATAATCAACAAGCTCGATAATCTTTCATTGCAGTTAAAAAGAAAAATTACTATTCCTTTAATAAAACAACTTATTTAGTTGCAATATACTCGCACTCAAAACAATACACAGCTACATTTATTTTTTTGTTAGGATTAATAAATCCGTAATGCGTATTTAGAAATTTTATTAACATTTGACCTTGATTATTAAGATCTATTTTTGCATCAAGATTTTTAAGAAGTTCTGAAATAAACATATCAAAGGGATCCAACTCTTTTGCATATGAAATAGTTTTAAAGTCATCTATACCTGCAATATTTGCAGCTGATTCAATAGCGTCATCTATGTCACCAATCTTATCAACTAAACCTAGTTGAAGAGCCTTGTCGCCAGACCATATTCTTCCACCAGCAATAGACAGAATCTCTTTGTATGGCATTTTTCTATTTTCTGCGACTTTAGAAACAAACTTGTTATAGGTGTTATCAATGCTGGCTTGTATTGAATTTTTTACATAATCAGGCATTGGCAACCTTTCATCCCATTCACCCGCCCTTGTAGAGCTAGTGCCATCTACTTGAATACCTGCCCATTCATAAATACCATCTAGGGTAGGGACAATTCCATATACTCCAATAGATCCTGTTAATGTTTCGGGTTTTGCCCATATTTCATCAGAATGAGTGGTAACCCAGACACCACCAGATGCAGCTATATCACCCATAGAAGAAACTATAGGTCTTCCTGAAGATTTAAATTCGTTTAAAGCATTTGTTATTAATTCACTCGCCCAAACATCGCCACCAGGACTATTAACTCTCAGAACCAAAGCTTTTACAGAATCATCTTTAATAGCATTTCTAATGTTGGTGACAATTGTATCTGATCCTGCAACGTTAAATGATGCTTCTCCTGTAACTATTGTTCCTTCAACATTAACAATAGCAATCAGATTATTTGACTCATTTTCTTTCTCTTCTATTTCAATTGTTGATAAATAATCATAAATTGAAATTGAATCAGGAAGATTATTTGGATCTTCATCTTCATTTGGAAATTCTTCATACATCCAACTTCTTAAATCTTCTCGTGTAACTACCATATCAACTAAACCCATATTGAGAGCAATTTGTGCAGGTTCAGGGGTTTCCATACTAAGTTCCCAAAGAGAATCACCATAATCTTGAATAGTGCCTATTGGTAGATTTCTTCCATCTTCCATCATTGCAGTCATCTTTGACCATAATGGATTAGCAAATTCATTCCATGCAAGCTTATCTTCTTCAGACATTGAATTTCTTGTGTAAGGCTCTGGACCGCTTTTAAAATCGCCAGCAACAAAAATATGATAATTAAGATTAACATTCTCATATAAATCTTTGTAGAATTCCCTTTTTCTTGAAAAACCAAAAGCAGAAATGCCGCCATATTCATTAATCATTAAGGTATCTGCTTGTGAACTAATCAGATATGCACTATTCCCATAGTCTTCTGCATAAGCAACCACTCTCTTATTATTATCCCTAATATTTTTTACCGCATTTGCAATCTCAAATGCAGAAGAAAAAACCATACCAAGTTCAGAAACATTTATATAGATAGCAGAAAGAGAGTCATCCTCTGCTGCAGCATTTAAAACCTTTAAAAGATCATCAAGTTCATGTTGTTCAACATCTCCTGCACCCAGAAGTAGAGAATCAAAAGATGGTGAACCGCTTATTTCAGAGTCAACAACAACCCCAATAGGCTTGAACCACAATATTTTATCTTGTTTATCTATGCCATCATCTGATGAAAATATGGATCCTATTCCACCAAGAATAGAAAATGTAATAACAATCAAAATTAATCCTGTAAAAGTATTAACGATTATTTTTCTTGTTAGAGTTAAAAATTTGTCTGCTTTAGACCACAATGTTTTAGGTTTATTCATAAAAATTCCTTAAAATATTTTTTTCTTTCAAAATGTAACGTAAATTTATCATCATTTTTATGAGAAGTAACAGTTACACATAAAAAAGCAATATCCAAAATGGACTTTGATAATATGCTATATGTGTGGCCATGTAAATGTATTTTAGTTAATACTCTTGATAACTCTTGGACCAAACATTATATGTATAAACAAAGTACATATCGACACCAATTCTAGTATGTCTATCCAATATGGATTAGTTACGAATACCCTTAATGAAGAAAATAAAAAGTAAATTATTAAGAAGAAACAGAACCACTGGTATGATCTAATCATAAGCTTATTAATAAAAAAATAAAAAATTAATAATGGAACTATCCAAAAAATAAATAATATAATTTCAATTCTGTCTTGAATGACATTAGAAAATTTAATTAAAAAGAGAGACATAAATAACAGATTAGTTAATAATTTATACTGGCTAATATTAAGCATTAATCTTATTTATCAATTTAGCAATCCGCTCACCTGATTTTTTAGCAATATGATATTCATCTCTTGAAAGTTCATTGGAAGAATTAAAATTTTCAACATGCGAAGGGCCGTAAGGCGTTCCTCCAGATTTAGTTTGATTTAGCTCATCAAAAGAATATGGAACACCAGAGATAATCATTCCGTGATGGAGCATAAATGTATGCAGATTAAACAATGTTACTTCTTGTCCTCCATGCATTGAACTACTTGATGTAAAGGCTATACCAGGCTTATCTTCTAATGCATTAGTTGCCCAAAGATCTCCTGTAGAGTCTATAAAATACTTTAATGGAGCAGCCATTGATCCAAAGCGAGTAGGCGATCCAATAGCGAGACCTTTACAGTTAATTAGATCATCCTTAGTACAATAAATTTCTCCGGAATCAGGAATGTTAGAACCACTCTTGTCGTCTTGGGTTGGTATCTTTGGGACTGTTCTAAGTTTTATATTTAAATTTTGCTCTTCTGCACCATCGGCTATAGCATGAGCAAGATTTTTAACTGATCCCGAAACAGAATAAAATAATATTAATAAAAAATTCTTTTCCATATTTACTTTTTAACTATTAATTATATTATGTATGCGTGAAGAATAAGATTATACAACTTTTATCTGTGCTGCTACTTTTAAGTTGTCAAAATAATGACATTGAAGTTTTTAATGGCTCTGACACAAGCATATCTAAACTTAATGGAAGCTGGATTGTTATTAATTATTGGGCAGACTGGTGTGCACCTTGCATCAAAGAAATACCTGAATTGAATCAGTTTGCAGAAGAAAACAAAGATATAAAAGTTTATACTTTCAATTTTGATTATCTTGATGTTGATGACCTTGAGCAAATTGCAAAAAAGTTTAATATTTTAGTTCCTTCATTGATAACTCATCCAAGAGATATTTGGGGTATTAAAACCCCTCCAGCAGTTCCAGCAACCTTCTTTATTAATCCAAAAGGAGAATTATCACTTTCATTATTTAGACCGCAAACAAAAGAAGAATTAAATACAATAATGTCTGAACTAAAGAATACTTTGTAAAAAATTATCCTGAATAATTGATTCTGGGTTTATTCTGATTTTATTTAAATATACAGTCCAATGAAGATGAGGGCCTGTTACTCTTCCTGTCGAGCCTACTTCGCCTACTTTTTGACCTTTCTCTATAAACTGATTTTCATTTACATTAATCATAGATAAATGGCTATATGAAGTTAATAATCCATGACCATGATCAATTATCATGTATTTACCAGCATAAAAAAAATTTCCAATTAAAATAACACGTCCTTTTTCAGGGGCCACTATATCTGTTCCAGAAACAGCAGCAATATCTAAGGCAAGATGAGGTGATCTTGGTGAGTCATTAATGTATCTTCTTTTACCATATTGGCTTGAAATTATTCCTTTTACTGGTTTTATAAAATTAAAGTCAGATTTCATATCTCTAGAATAAGTATTTATTGCTTTTTTAATAATTTTTGATTCTCTTATAGCTCTTTGAGAATCTTCAGAACTAAGGTTGACCATAGATGTATTGGTGATGGTAATTCTTGATTCTCCAAAATCTTTTTCTTTAATAAGAATATCACGATCATTAACTTTAATAGTTTTACCTTGTTTATTAAATGGTAGAGGTATTAATTCATATGAATCCCCATCTATTTTTATAATAAGATTTGAGGAGATTTCTTGATTTTCAACTTTTAGAGCATAAATCTCGCCAGGGTATCCCGATAACTCTGCTAAAATATTTAAAGGGTTTATAAGAAAGACAATTAAAGCTATAGCGTGAATTTTATTCATTTTTTTTTATTACTTCTATGTCAAGAGAACCTTTACTTAACCTTGCTTTAAGAACTTCTTTATTAGCAACTTCGTTTGAAGATTTCACTGCTAAACCCTTATTGTTTAATATAATTGCATAGCCTCTATCCAGAATGGATAAAGGATTTAGTATTTCGATATTTTTAAAGAGCTTTTCAACTAAACTTCGTTTAATTTTTAGCCTTTCATTTAATAACTTATGTAAATTATTAAATATCAAATCAATCCTCTCTTCAATTAGATGTAGTTTTGTAATAGGGTTTTTGTTTGAAAAAGATGAAGCAAGCATCTTAATTTTATTAGACTTATTACTTAATATTATTTTTTGATTTTGTTGAAGTCTTATATCAAGATTATCAAGACGTTGTGATTTTTCCCTCAAGAGAGTGATAGGGCTTTTGAGTCTTGTATTATTTAAATTAATAACTTGTTTTAAGTCATCAAAAATATTAATAATATTTTTATGAAGTCTTATTTTATTGTCTTGTATTTTATCCATAAATTGAAAATTAAACTCTGTAACTAATTCTGCAGTTGCCGTAGGTGTCGGGACTCTTATATCTGAAACAAAATCACAAATTGTAAAATCAATTTCATGCCCAACTCCGGATATAGTTGGGATAGGAAATGAATAGATTTCTCGTGCTAATTCTTCATTATTAAAACACCATAAATCTTCTATAGATCCTCCGCCTCTAGATAGGATTACGACATCTATTTTGTTATCAGGATTGACCTCATTAAAATTAATAATTCTATTTAATGCTTTTATAATAGAAATATGAGCATTATCTCCTTGAACAGTTGCTTCGCTTAAAGTTATTTGAGAACTTGGACTCCTTCTTTTAAAAGTAGAAATGATATCTTGAAAAGCAGCTGTTGAAGGGGAAGTCACAATACCAACATGTTTAGGACAAGACGGTATTTTTAATTTCTTGTTATTATCAAATAAACCTTCTTGATCAAGCTTTTTTCTTAAAGCTTCAAACTTCTGCATTAAATTTCCTGACCCGGCAGGCTCTATACTTTTTACAATTAGCTGATAATCTCCTCTAGGGACATAAATGCTAACCTGTCCTCTTAGAACGCATTGATCCCCATCCTTTGGTAAAAAATTTAATTTGATATTTTGATTTCTGAACATTGCGCACCTTATGGCACCTTGTTCATCTTTAAGCGTAAAATAAATATGACCTGAACTAGGTTTTGATAAATTTGAGATCTCACCAATAACGGAGATATTATTAAAATTATTTTCTAATAAATATTTAGCAGATTTGTTTAACTCACCTACTGAGATAATTTCATCGTTCTGAATTACAATATTATCAACCATTTTTAAAGTATAACTTTATGAAAAATAATTTTCACCGAACAAATTATTTTCTTGTTTTAGCATTTGGAGCGATGTTAATTGGCTTCGCACCAATTTTTGTTAAATTCAGCATACTTTCATCTTCAGCAATAACTTTTTATAGAATGTTTTTAACCCTTCCTTTTTTATTTATCCTTAATTACATGCTTTATAAAAAAATCAAATTTAAAGTGAATAACAAGAAAACTATTTTATATGCTGCATTTGCTTCCTTGGCATTTACAACTGATTTAACTTTATGGCATTACAGCATGGGTATAACTTCAGTATCTAATGCAACTATTATAGTTAATTCAGCTCCAATATTTGTAGCCATTTTGTCATTTATAATATTTAAAGAAAAACTTTCTAAAGGATTTATTTTGTCTTTCTTAATTACTTATATAGGAATTATCGGATTAATCTATTTTTCAAATAACTATAGCAATGGAAAATTTTTAGGTGATATTTTATGTTTGGTTGCAGCCTTTTTTTATGGAATTTATTTGCTTATCATTGCAAAACTGGGAAAAGAAAAATCAATAAATATAATTTTTTATACTACACTTTTTTGCTGTATTTTTTCAATCATACCAATGATGATTCAAGGCGGAGCTATGATCCCATCTTCAAAATTTGAATGGGGGAATTTGTTATTACTAGCCGTTCTATGTCAGCTTGGTGGTCAATATTTTATAACTCATGGTATTGGAAAGATATCTGCATCTGATGGTTCAATAGGGTTATTAATGCAACCAGTAACAGCTACAATCCTTGCTGCGTTGATCTTTAGTGAAATTCTTAATTTTATTCAGATTATTTTTATTTTAGTGACTATGCTAGGCATTTACCTTGCAAGAATTAATCTCTCAAATGATCGATATAAACAAACGCAATAATTATGTTATTTTTTTCTAATAATAGTATTATTACCACCTTTAATTATTATTTAATTAGAAAAGGGTGATTAGCTCAGTTTGGTAGAGCATCTCGTTTACACCGAGAGGGTCGGCAGTTCGAACCTGTCATCACCCACCATTTAGGTTGAACTTTTATA
>MDTB01203101.1_pt1 | contig 32299 bp, 29 predicted proteins | sample 811161 | NCBI WGS metagenome assembly MDTB01 (sample SAMN05326650, study PRJNA326480) | marine metagenome | isolation source: seawater | place: Mediterranean Sea | collected 2009 | reverse complement strand
TGGCGGTGGTTCGCTTCTTGGCTGCCGTGCGCTTGGCGGTGGTTCGCTTCTTGGCTGCCGTGCGCTTGGCGGTGGTTCGCTTCTTGGCTGCAGACCGTTTAGCGCTACTTTTCTTAGCGGTAGTGCGTTTTTTTGTAGTGGTTCGCTTTTTTGCAGCCACCGATTTCTTTTTTGTTACTGTTTTTTTCTTCGATGCCACTTTTTTCTTCGATGCCACTTTTTTCTTCGATGCCACTTTTTTCTTTGCTGGCTTCTTTTTTGCCGCCATATTTTTCCCCTTTACATAAAGCTGGTAACTCAAGTGAGAAATTGAATTAAGTTTTATACATGTTCCGGATTGAAGGATGCACAGCGATTGCGTTATTGTCAACAAATATTTTTTGATTTTTCATGTTGATCAGCTGGTGAAATGACAAATTCAATAGTCAAAAGAAAACTCTTCGATAAAATAAGCCATATTGGGAACACATTCACTGATTAAAGTCTTCACATTGTCAGTAACATTTTCTGCATTCACGTAAATAACATGTACTCCCTGGAACGTCATCATTTTCATAAACTCAACACCCGGGTCTCTGCTTACATATCGCAATTCGTTCTTATATTTTGATAGAATGTATGTCAGCAATTCCTCTGATCCTCACGGCGCGTTAACCTGAGCATATTTTCCGCAACAGAAATGCGATTTTAGCTGATAAGTCTTTCTCTGAAACTCTAACATGTCATTTTCTAAATCTGCGACCCCTCATCGAACCATCTTATTTGTGCCCAATGTGTAGCAAATCAATACCAATTCACCAATATACTAATTTATTACACAATGTTTGATACTCGACCCCCTCCGTATCAAAATTAACAGCAACCTCATACGCCTCTTCATCACTAGAAAATACAATAGACAGTTTTTCCCCATCCCTCTATCAACCAAAAAGGGTGAATGGCCCTATCGTCAATATCCTTATCTATTACCTCCAATAAAAACTTCTCGGGTTTCACCCAAGTACTATTGTAGTGATGCCATCTTTCTGGATCAAAGTTTCCGAAGCCCCCTTGAGTTTCCAATATTTGTCTGGCTTCATCCAGAGCTACCTATTTGACCTAAAGTCGTGCAACGAGGGCGATTAAATTTGCATGTAGCTAAGCTACCAATAGTTTGTGATAGCATCTAGCTTTAACTCTTCTATTGCAGGGCACCTCATCGGCAGCAATGCTCATCGCGCATTGGAACAAGAAAAAAAAGCAAAAAACTAGAAGATTTTCACTTATTCAGGTGCTAACGAGTAATTTTCATAGTGGCCGATTTCATAATCGTTCTCACTATTTTCGTTCTTGCCTCGGACCAACCATATTGGTCTGGCGTTCATGTCAAATGATACACCGCTCTGGGTTTTTCTACCCGACGCTCTCATAAATACTGAACTGGAAGGCATGTATCGTATGACGAATCCTGCCCTTCTCTTGTTTGATTTATTTGGGTTAGACCCATGTATCAGGAAGGCATCATGCAATGATACTTCCCCGGGCTGAAGAACATTATCTCTTGCATCATTGAGATCTTTCGAATTTACGAAAATTTCCTCACCTAAAACGCTATTTCTATTAAGTTCTATTTGGTGCGGAAAAATTTTTCTTTCCCGGTGGGAACCTGGAATATAACGCATACAACCGTTCTCTGAGTTGGTACCGTCCAACGCCACCCAAACCGAACATGTCACGAGGGGAGATATTGGCCAATATTGACCGTCTTGGTGCCATGGCACTCGTTTGCCAACAGAAGCCGGTTTGCAAAAAACCTGACTTCCCCACAACACAATATTAGGTCCGATTAGCAACTCCACCATATCCAATAGATCAGGGTGGTTAATATAATCAAACCATAATTTTGCAGAGGAAGAATTATGATTTTGTCCGTAAGGAATGTGAGGACAAATCAAACTTTCCGGGGGAATATCCGGATTGTCGTGCATTAGTCTATCGAGTGATTCACGCATGTTCGACAGAAGAGATCTCGGCAATCTAACGAGCCCTTTGACCAACCCGTTTTTCAAATATTTTTCTCGAAAACTCAGAGAATTCTGGTACGCTCTCGTATTCATCTCTATCCTTTTTCAATATATATATTTTATGTATCCAAGAAATTTTTTGTTTTATAATAAGATTTAGTCTCACATTATTAACCAATTACCTCAACAAAACGGAGTCTTCATTATGAACGATTCTCTTACCTCTAAAAATATCGATGATCAAGATTTATTAGTTTTTTCAGAGGACCGTGCTATTGCGACGCTTACTCTAAACCGACCAAACCAATATAATTGTCTTTCTGAAAAATTGCTAAGTGAATTAACAAAAAAATTAGAGGAAATATCAAAAAACGAAAAAATTCGAGTGATTATCCTTCAGGCAAATGGTCCGGCTTTTTGTGCCGGACACGATTTGAAAGAAATGCGTGCTAACCCCTCAAAGGCTTACTATAAAAAACTGTTTATTAAATGCAGTCACTTTATGACGTTAATCACAAAAATACCTCAACCTGTGATAGCAAAGGTTCATGGTGTCGCCGCAGCCGCAGGGTGTCAGTTGGTCGCGTCTTGCGATCTAGCTATTGGGTCTGAAAATGCATCTTTTGCGACTACTGGAGTAAATCTAGCTCTTTTTTGTTCAACACCTAGTGTCGCTGTCTCTAGAAACCTCCCTCGTAAGAAAGCAGCTGAGATTTTATTCACTGGAGATATGATGCAGGCTTCTGAAGCCGCAGATTTCGGCCTTATAAATAGGTTTGTCCCAGATGATAAACTTGATGAGGAAACTTTACTACTCGCGAAGAAAATCGCTGCTAAACCCAAAATAGCGATTTCTACCGGAAAAAAAATGTTGTATCCCCAGCTTGAAATGAAACTTGAAGCAGCTTATGAGTATGCAGCCGAAATTATGGCTTGTAACATGATGGATAAAGACACTATCGAGGGCATAGACGCTTTTATAAATAAACGCCAGCCCAATTGGTAATCAGAAATTATTTTTTTGACGAAGGAGTCCAAACTTTTTTATCATCTCCTGAAAGCTCCATCATCATAGAGTTCAACCTTTTGACAAACTTAGCAGGGTCTTCGGGACTACCTCCCTCGGCAAGAATTGCTTGATCTAAGAGAATATGACTCCAATCCTCAACATCATCATGTTGCGTAGAGTTCTTTAATCTCTTAACTATTGGGTGATTAGGATTAATCTCTAAAATAGGCTTTACGATCGGAACATTTTGCCCTGCAGCTTTAAGCATTCTCTCTAAATTTATACTCATCCCATTTTCCTCTGAGACAAGGCAAGCCGGCGAATCTTTTAATCTGAAGGTTACTCTAACTTCTTTTACCTTATCTTTAAGCTTTTCGTTTATTTTTACGACAAGATCTTGAAAATCGGCGGCATCTTTGTCTCGGGCGACCTTTTCATCTTCCGTAATTTCTCCTAGATCAAGCTCCCCTTTAGAAACCGAAGCTAATTTCTTGCCCTCGAATTCTGAAAGATTGGAAACAACCCATTCGTCTACACGATCATGAAGAAGAAGGACCTCAATGCCTTTATCTTTAAAAATCTCTAGGTGCGGACTAGAGGCTGCCGCACTAAACGACTCAGCGGTTACATAAAATATTTTATCTTGCCCTTCTTTCTGTCGTTTTACGTAATCAGCTAGAGAAGACGACTGATCAGTCCCGTCGGTTTTCGTTGTTGAAAATCTAAGGAGCTTGCTTATACGTTCTTGATTTGCATAATCTTCTCCTACCCCCTCCTTGAGCACTTTACCAAACTCTTTCCAAAACCTAAGATACTTATCTGGTTCCTTATCCGCTATATCTTCTAGCAAGCTAAGGATCCGACTGACACATCCTTTTCGTATATTTTCAACGTCCTTGGATTCCTGAAGAATTTCTCGAGAAATATTTAGGGGAAGGTCATTTGAATCTATAATACCTTTTGTAAATCGGAGATAGTTTGGAATAAGATGCTCAGCATCATCCATTATAAAAACACGTTTCACATAAAGTTTTACTCCATGACGACTGTCTCTTTCAAAAAGGTCGAAAGGAGCCTTTGGAGGAACATAGAGAAGCTGTGTGTAGTCCTGGCGTCCCTCTACCCGATTATGAGTCCATGCAAGAGGATTTTCCATATCATGACTCACATGTTTATAAAACTCATGATACTGTTCGTCAGAAATTTCCGCTTTTGCCCTAACCCAAATCGCAGATGCTTGATTAACCTGCTCGATTTCCCCAGTTTTTTTATATTTATTTTCGTCTTTATCCCAATCTTCCTTCTCCATAATGATAGGTAGGGCAATATGATCCGAATATTTCGTAATAATTGACTTAATATTCGCTAAAGACAACAAATCTTCTTCACCATCCTTAAGTTCAATTGTTATCTCAGTTCCTCTCTTTTCTTTCTTTATTGTTTTTAAATCATAGGTTCCCTCTCCTGAGGAGATCCACTCAACCCCATCTTCTATCGATTCACCAGCTCGTCTCGTCCTAAGGGTGACTTTTTCCCCAACAATAAACGCCGAATAAAAACCAACACCAAACTGCCCTATAAGCGAAGCATCCTTCGCTTGATCTCCGGTTAATTTACTAAAAAATTCACGGGTTCCAGATTTCGCGATTGTTCCAATATTTTGCACAACTTCGTCCCTGGACATGCCAATTCCGTTATCGGAAATCATAATAGTTTTTTTATCTACATCGTATCCCACTTCTATTTGTAGTTCAGGATCCTCCTCGAACAAAGTTTCGTCTTGCAGGGCTTCAAATCGGATTTTGTCACAAGCATCCGAAGCATTCGACAGCAATTCTCTTAAGAAGATTTGCTTATTACTGTACAAAGAGTGAACCATTAATTTTAATAACTGCGTAACCTCAGTCTCAAAACCCAAAGTCTCTGTTTTTGATGGCTTTGCCGATACTTTTTTAGTTTTCTTGTTCATACTTTTTCTTCCCATATTTATCTTTCCCTTTAAGATAAGGACGATTGAGTAAAATATCAAGACAAGATCGCGAATAAAAAATATTGTAGAATGAAATGATAATTAAGTGAGAGAACAAGATCATGCTTCGGATAAAAACACCATTCTGTTTGTTACTGTCGTTTTTTCTAAATTTTAATCTAATAGCGCAAGAGATTGACAGTATTCGGCTGCCGGAGGGATTTGAGATAAAGGTTTTTGCGAAAAATATTACTAATCCCCGATCCATAATAGTTAACAAAGACGGTGTGGTTTTTGTCTCGAGTCCCTCAAGTGGAAAAGTATTTGCACTAATCGATGAAGATAACGACGGTTTAGCCGATAAACAATATCCGATAGCCTCGAATCTTAAATTACCTCATGGGCTAGCTTTTTTTGATGATGCTCTTTACGTTGCAGAGATTGACCGGCTTACTCGCTTTGAGACAAGTAACAAACAATGGACCGGCAGAATAAAAAAAACAGAGATTATCACAGGACTTCCTAAAGATAGACATCACGGCTATAAAGTAATCGGAGTAGGACCCGATCGTAAAATTTACCTAGGTATAGGGGTCCCATGTAATGTGTGTATTCTGGATAGAGACAAATTTGGAGTAATCAAAAGGCTTAATCTTGATGGTTCCGGTTTAGAAACATATGCGTATGGAATACGGAACACGGTGGGCTTTGATTGGCATCCCGTCACAGGAGAGCTCTGGTTTAATGATCATGGAAGAGATTGGCTTGGAGACGACCTTCCATCTGATGAGCTTAACCACGCTCCTGTCGCAAAACTGGACTTTGGATTTCCCTATTGTCACCAAGGCGACGTACCTGATCCAGAACTAGCTAATAAACGTTCGTGCCGAGAATTTGTACCGCCAAAATTCAAACACGGAGCTCATGTTGCTCCAAACGGATTACAGTTTTATACCGGAGGATCGTTCCCAGATATTTACCGAAATAGCATCTTTATTGCCCAGCATGGATCATGGAACCGAAGTGTTAAATCCGGATACAAGGTCACGGTGATAAAATCAAAGGCCGACGGAGAACTTTTCTCGGAGGTCTTTGCCGAGGGTTGGGAGAAAAATGGAACCGTCAGAGGCAGACCTGTAGACCTTGCCGTAAACAACACTGGAGATCTTTTGATCACTGATGATTTTGCCGGAATGGTCTATATAATTAGATACACCGGGAGTTAGTAAAAAGTGTCGATCAAAAAACCAAGCTAAATTTTTTTAAATCTCTCCAAAAGTTTAAATAATCCGACTATTGTTTTAGCGTCTGTGATTTCTCTCGCTTTTAGTCTAACAACAGCCTCATCCAAAGATATTCGAAAAGTCTCTAGAAATTCACCTTCATCTCTAGACACAGTGGTCATTTTGAGGTCCTTGGCCAAAAAAATATGTATTTTTTCATTAGTGTAACCAACACCCGGATGAATCACTCCTAAATTTTCCCAAGTATCGGCCACATATCCTGTTTCTTCCGCTAGTTCTCTTTTTGCTGTGGCAATCGGAGCCTCCCCCCTCTCCGACCTTCCTGCAGGAAATTCAATGCAATGCATTCCAACTGCATACCGGTACTGCCTTTCTAATAAAATTGATCTGTCTCCAAATAAGGGCAGTATCATAGCTGCCCCAGGGTGAACAACATTCTCTCGTTTCGCTTCTGAACCATCTATGAGAAGGGATGAGTCTCGTTTAACCTGTATAAATTCACCGGCGTAAACAATTTCAGAAGATATGGTTTTTTCAGTAAAGTCACATTTCATATAATCACAATGAAAGTTTGATAATCCTCTCAAAGAATGCCAACAGCAATCCAGGTAAAAGTCCGAGAGCAAGCATAGCGGCACCATTTAAACTAAGCAATAGAGTTGGTCCATTGTTTTCGTTTACAACTTTATTATTCCCCAATTCGTCAAAAAACATAAGCTTTATTATTCTGAGGTAATAAAAAGCGCCAACCAAGGACATAATCACAGCAAATACTGCAACTCCTACGAACCCTGTCTCAACAACACCTTGTAATATAGACAGTTTAGCCCAGAATCCAATCGTCGGAGGTATCCCAGCCATTGAAAACATTATTAAAAGCATGGTAAAAGCTAGCCAAGGACTTGTCCGGCTTAGTCCTTTAAAGTCATTAATTTCGTCTGACTCAAAACCCCTTCGCGAGAGAAACAAAATCATTCCAAAGGCTCCTAACGCCGCTAGCACGTAAGTACTCACATAAAACATTGATGCTGCAATTCCAGAGGTTAAACCAGTAGAAAAACCGAGTAACACAAATCCCATATGAGCCATAGTTGAGTAGGCAAGCATTCTCTTTATATTCGTTTGTGCGATCGCGACTAAGTTACCTAGACCTATCGACATAACTCCAAGCAATAGCAGCATTTGTCGCCACTCAATCATCATTCGACCTTCACCCATTCCTTCCACAAGGAGTCGAAAAATAAAAGCAAAAGCTGCAAACTTTGGTGCTGTGGCGATAAGCAGAGTGACGGCTGTTGGAGCTCCTTGATATACGTCTGGTACCCACATATGAAAAGGCACTGCCCCAACTTTAAATGCTATGCCGGCTACAATAAATACGAGGCCAAATAAGGCAATGTTCATATTGGCGGTCTTCCCCGAAAGAGACTCGGCAACTCCCGAAATGAACAGCGAACCAGTCGCGCCATACAACATTGACATACCATATAAAAGAAGACCGGAAGCAAGAGCTCCAAGTATAAAGTATTTGACGGCAGCCTCAGACGATCCTAGCGACCCTCGCGATAGGGCAACCAAAGAGTATAAACTGAGACTTAGAAGCTCAAGCCCCAAATACAAAATTAGAAAATGATTTGCGGATATCATTATCATCATGCCTAGTACGGAAAAAAGAGTGAGAGAAAAAAACTCACCTCTATAAATAGTACGCAGGGATATATAAATTTTTGAGTAGATCAGCGTGCAGAGAACAAAAGAACAAGAAAGCACTTTGAGGATATCAGACAGTGGATCCGCTATATACATATCTGAAAATGCATATCGAACCTCTGATGACTGAATTAGTAAAATCAATATCACGGTTGTGATCAATGCGATATTTACTAAAATTCCCGTGATATGTCGTGATTTATCTGAAAAAAACAAATCAACAATTAAGATGACACATACAAGCGAAAATAAAAATATTTCCGGCGCTGCGGTTAACAAATCAGAGATATAAAATTTTGTCATAAAATGATTCTACTAAAGTTTTGAGTTACCTACGTGGCTAAGTAAACCGTCTACTGTTACATGAAGAAACTGGGTAAAAGAGGATGGATATACTCCCATCCATAAGATGCAAAAAGCCGAGATACCAAGCACTATGATCTCTCGACTATTCAGGTCGAGTAACGCACCAATCTTCGGCCTTGCTATTTCGCCGAACATCACCCGTTTGTACATCCAAAGTGTATAAGCCGCTCCAATAACTAGAGTAATTCCAGCTGCAAAGGCGTACCAAAAATTTATTTTCATTGCGCCCATTAGCACCAAGAACTCTCCTACAAATCCGCTAGTTCCCGGTAAGCCCGCATTAGCCATCGCAAAAAGCATGAAAAATGAAGCAAAAATAGGCATTGTGTTTACCACTCCTCCAAAATCTCCGATCTCTCGAGTATGGAGGCGATCATATAAAACACCGATACACAAAAACAAAGCCCCTGAGATAAATCCGTGGGAAACCAATTGAATAATGGCACCCATCATCCCTTCAACATTAAGTAAAAAAATTCCCAGCGTCACAAAACCCATATGTGATACCGAGGAATATGCTATCAATTTTTTCATATCTGGTTGGACTAACGCCACGAATCCTATGTACACAATTGAAGTTAGTGCCAAAAAAATCATCACTGGAGATAACATCACACTTGCATCTGGCAATATTGGCAACGACAGCCTTAAGAAACCGTAAGCTCCTAGCTTTAGTAAAACGGCTGCAAGAACTACCGATCCAGCCGTAGGAGCTTCAACATGAGCATCGGGTAACCAAGTATGAACGGGCCACATCGGAATTTTTACTGCAAAAGCTGCGAAAAAAGCTCCAAAAATTAATACTTGCTGAAAAATTGGGAGCGAAAGTTCGTGGTAGTCAAGAATCGCGAAGCTTCTTTCTGACGCATTAAACAAATAAATAAGCGCAACTAACGTGAGCAGTGAACCTGTTAGGGTATAAAGAAAAAATTTTAAGGCAGCATACACTCGATTAACCCCGCCCCACACACCAATTATTATGAACATTGGTATAAGTGTCGCTTCAAAAAAAACGTAAAACAAAACAGCATCAAGCGCCGAAAACGCGCCATTTATAAGTCCAGATAAAATCAAAAACGATGCCAAATATTGACATATTCTTTGCACAACAAGATCCCAACTAGCAACCACCGCTATAAACGTGGTCAAGCAATTAAGAAAAATGAGTACAAACGAAATACCATCGATACCAAGATGATAGTTGATATTTAAGGTATCAACCCAAGGGACTAATTCCTCGAATTGCATTTCTTGCTGCTTAATATCAAATTTGAACCATACAGGAATCATCAAGCCTAAGCCTGCCACACTGCCGGTTAGGGCCATCCATTTTCCAGTGGTAGGATTATTGCTGGCCCCAAGTGCAAGCACCATGACTCCGGAAACTATGGGCACCCATATTAACAAAGATAAAAAGGCAAATTCTTGCATTAAAGTATTAAATCCTAACTAAGTCGAAAAACCAGATACTCAGCAGCACTGTGAGCCCTAAAATCATCATCAAGGCGTAATGGTATATCATCCCGGTTTGAATGCGTCTAAGTGTCCCTGCGAGCTGCCTCGCTAATTTTGCTGCGCCGTTTACTAGGAGATTATCTATTAGCAGTACATCTCCAATTTTCCATAAACCAACACCGAGGTGGCGCGCACCATTGACAAAAAACCACGTATTAAATTTATCAAAATAATACTTTTCATCTAGTAATATATAAAATGGTTTAAACCAATTTTTAAGGACCTCGCTAAAGTTTTTATATCTCACATAAAGTATCCAAGCGCATATGATCCCTCCAAGCGCCAAGGCAAAAGGTACAGTCATAAACCCATGCAACCCCATCGCATTCCATCCATCAAAGTGCATAACGGAATCTAATAAAGTCTGATGCGAAATTGATATAAAAATCGAGTTTTCAAAATAGTCACCATATAGCATTGGTTCAATCAGAATGGCCCCTAATAATATCGAAGGTATCGCTAAAAGTATCAAAGGAACAAGAATCACAGCGGGACTCTCGTGGGGGGATTTTTCCCTATTTTCAGCATTAGGTTCGTTTTTAACAAAACGTTCCTCACCCTCAAAAACCAAAAAGTACATCCGGAAGGTATAAAGAGCTGTTACAAAAACCCCTGCTAAAACAGCATAATAAGCGAATTGACTTCCCGGTATTTGACTGTAATAGACATACTCAATAATGCTCTCCTTAGAGTAAAAACCAGAGAAAAACGGAAATCCAATCAAAGCTAAGGACCCTATTAAGGTTGTAGCGCAGGTGACTGGCATATATTTCCTTAACCCCCCCATATTCTGCATATTTTGCTGGTGATGCATGCCAATAATGACGGAACCTGCAGCTAAAAATAGTAGCGCTTTAAAGAAAGCGTGAGTAACTAAGTGAAACATTGCAACTGAGTATGCAGACGCCCCCAGTGCAACCGTCATGTAACCAAGTTGGGAAAGGGTAGAGTACGCCACAACTCGTTTGATGTCGTTTTGAACTAGCCCCAACAAACCCGTAAACAGCGCAGTTACCGCGCCAATTATAATTACAAAAGATAAAGCTACTTCTGACAATTCGAACAGCGGTGACATCCGCGTAACCATAAATATCCCAGCTGTCACCATTGTAGCCGCATGTATTAAAGCTGATATGGGAGTAGGGCCTTCCATGGAATCCGGCAGCCATACATGTAGTGGGACCTGCGCGGACTTTCCCATTGCACCAACAAATAGTAGCAGACATATCACCGAAATTACTGGCCAGTCAAAACCAGACAAGGACATTAAACTTTCATCAACATTTTGTGGTGCCAACTCAAAGACTTCTTTAAAATCTAAAGTACCAAAAGTCGCTAAAATTAAGCCAACCCCTAAAATAAAACCCAAATCACCCACCCTGTTGACAAGAAAAGCTTTTAGATTGGCTGATATCGCCGAGGGCTTCTTATACCAAAATCCTATAAGTAAGTAAGAAATAAGACCCACGGCTTCCCACCCAAAAAATAATTGCAAAAAGTTGTTACTCATAACTAACATCAACATTGCAAAAGTGAAAAGCGATATAAACGAGAAAAACCTCTGGTACCCCGGATCATCGGCCATATAACCGATTGTATAAATATGAACCATAAGCGACACGAAGGTTACAACCAACATCATAGTTGCGGAAAGGCTATCAATTAAAAAACCAATTTCGAAAACGGTACCACCGCTTAGCGTCCAAACATAAATACTGGTATTTATTGAAAAATCATTGGCCAGAACATTGAATAAAATGAATGCTGACAAAACTGTCGACAAAGATAATGACAAAATAGTTACTCGGTGAGCACCTGCTCGACCAATAACGGATCCCAAAACACCTGATATGATTCCGCCAATTAGCGGAGCAATGGGAACGGCAACCAAAATGAATTTTGAAATAACCATATCAACCCTTCAGGGTTTGTATGTCATCGACATCGATTGACTGAGTCTTTCTAAACAGTATGACCAAAATAGCTAAACCTATAGCTGCTTCTGCAGCTGCAACTGTAAGGACGAAAAAAACAAATATTTGACCGCTTGGATCACTTAAAAAAGAGGAAAAAGCTACAAAGTTCATATTTACCGCGAGCAGCATTAACTCAATTGCCATCAAAAGGATAATTAGATTTTTCCTATTTATAACTATTCCTACAATGCTGAGGGAAAATAAAATAGCCCCTAGGATAAGATAATTCTGTAAGGGAACCATCACTTCTCCTCGTTATTTTGTACGTTAGTCTCAGGTTCGAGATCAGAGACCAATCTGATACGATTAATGCTATCGACTCCCACCTGATCAGAAACATTAACTATTTTTTTGTTATCTCTAACACGTAGTGTTAGCGCTATTGCCGCTACGATTGCTACCAAAAGTATTACAGCAGCAATTTCAAATGCATAAACATATTCAGTGTAAATTAAGCGGCCCAGTTCTTTTGTGTTACTGTAATCTAAGCCCTTATTTGAAGCGATTTGGTCCCTTCCAATCCCCAGTGTTCTCTCGCTTAGCACAAGGAACATCTCTAATAGCATAACTCCAAAAATAATAAGTATTGGCAAAAGCCATTTCCAATATTTCTTTTTCTCTATTTCTTTATTGATATCTAACATCATGACCACGAAAATAAAAAGCACCATTACCGCCCCAACATAGACTAGAACTAATACAATCGCTAAAAACTCAGCTTCAAGAGTTACCCAGATACATGCTGCCGTAAAAAAAGTTAGTACTAGAAACATAACAGCATGCACCGGATTTCTAGCGGTAATTACACGGGTAGCCCCTATGATGAGTATCACTGAGAAGAAATAAAACGTTAACTCTGAAATCTGCATAAATTAAATTGGTCAATCTCAAGACAAACAACAAAAATAACCATTAACGATAAGAGGAATCCTCTTCCCTATCTTTTGCAATTTGTGATTCATACCTATCTCCAATTGCCAATAGCATTTCCTTGGTGTAGACCAAATCCCCCCTACTTTCCCCATGGTATTCAAGAATACGAGTCTCAACTATCGAATCAACCGGACACGACTCTTCACAAAAACCACAAAAAATACACTTGGTTAAATCAATATCATATCTGGTAGTGCGTCTCGTACCATCATCTCTTTTCTCCGATTCAATATTTATTGCAAGAGCGGGACATACAGCCTCGCATAATTTACATGCTATGCAGCGCTCCTCACCATTCGGATACCTTCTAAGAGCATGTAAACCACGAAACCTAGGGCCTTGAGGAGTTTTTTCTTCCGGAAATTGAACAGTTACTTTTTTAGAAAAAAAATTGCGCCCTGTAAGCATTAGCCCTTTTATCAATTCAATCAGAAATAAATTTTGTAAATTTTTTTTCAGATTTTTCATCACCCTATATCCTTCACCACGGCCACCAAGGCATTTTCATTAGAACCCCGATAAGAATTAACCAAAAAATTGTCAAAGGGATGAAGACTTTCCATCCTAAACGCATTATTTGATCATACCTATATCGCGGAAAAGTTGCCCTAAACCAAAAGAAACAAAACATCAAAAATGCAACTTTCGATAAGAGCCAAATTATTCCATCCGAAAGTCCCGGAACCGGAGATAGCCATCCTCCCAAAAACATTATCGAGGCTAAAGTAGAGATAAGCAACATGTTGGCATATTCAGCCAGGAAAAAAACTGCAAATGTAGTCCCAGAGTATTCTACGTGGGGTCCTGCTACGATCTCTGATTCCCCCTCTGCCACATCAAAAGGAGCCCTGTTAGTCTCGGCAACACCAGCAATGAAATAAACCAGAAACATCGGAAATAGGGGGATTAAATTCCAACCTAGAATCCCATAGTCACTAGCTTGCATTTTTACAATTTCAATTAAATTTAAACTTGCAGACATCATCAACACGCATACTAATGCAAACCCCATTGCTATTTCATAAGCTACGATTTGTGCGGCTGATCGCATAGCCCCCAAAAACGCATACTTGGAATTTGAAGCCCATCCAGCAACGATAACTCCATAGACCCCCATTGAGGTAATGGCGATAATGTAAAGCAAGCCTGCGTCGATGTTTGTTAGTACTAAGGAATCAGTAAAAGGAATAACGGCCCAAGCCGCTAAAGCGGGCGTAAGAGATAACATCGGAGCTAACAAAAAAAGGAATTTATTGGAATTCGCTGGAACAATCACCTCTTTTAACAGCAACTTCACTACGTCAGCAAAGGGTTGGGCCCACCCGCGGAGAAACCTTAGTCCAAAAAACGTAACTCGGTTCGGCCCCAATCTCATCTGGATATAACCAATCACTTTTCTCTCAGCCAAAGTCGTAAACGCTACACACAGCATTACCGGAACCGCAATCATAAAAATTTTGATTAGTGTCCACAATAAAAAGGATAAATCTGGACCCATGATAGAATCGAAAATCGTCATGTGGCGACTTTCTGGTTTTTTTCAGATTGTATTAAAACCACCCCACTTAGAGGCCCTAGGATACTGGTTTCACCGACCCCACCCGGGAGCCTAACCGCGCCTGCTGGGACCGCATCATCCTCGAAAAAGGGTAAGCAGGCCTCGTCTCCATTTTGGCGTAGAAATACTTTTTCGCCTGCTTTCAATCCAAGATCCCTAATATCCGCTGCGTTCAATCCAGCTGACCCAACCGTACCATCCTTGGTTTCTTGCAAAGGAATCGAGCGCCTAACGATCGGGTCCGATCGGTAGATGGGGACCTCCCCAATTCTCTCAAAACTTTTCTCATAGATCTTGAAATCTGGCAGCCTACTGTTAACCACGTTATTACTTAGCTTGGACGAGATGTCACCGATCAAACTTTGAATTTCACTCTGAACATCTTCAACAACGTTAAAGTTGAAACCTTCTAAATCCAACAAGTTTCCCAGAACTCTTATAACTTTCCAAGCTGGTCGCGCCTCCCCCAAAGGACGAACAACGCCATTAAATCTTTGCGGTAAACCTTCCAAATTTACGAAGGTGCCAGCAGTTTCAGTAAAAGGCGAAATTGGAAGTAAAAGATCTGCATAATCCCTGGTGGTTGGATGATCAAAAGAACTCATGGAAACTACGAATTGGGCAGCCGCCAGTTTATCCAAAACTGCAGGCGGATTTCCAAAATCCAAATCAGCTTCCGCGTGAATCATTAAACACCCCTCAACCGACTCTGACAATATTTTAGGAGTATTTCGTTTGTTTTTTTGGAACACGGAACTTACGAGATGGCCTCCCAATGAGTTTGCGCCGCCCCCACAAAAACCAAAAGTTGAATTAGTATCTTTTGCTATCAATCCAGATATATATATTAGGGCCGATCTTTGAGAATGGTAATCCGCAATATTCCCAACAAAAATACCTTTCTTCGCACCACTAACTAAACTCAAAGCTATCGCAGTAGCATCATCTGAGACACCGAATCTTTGTAAGTCAGCCACTGGTGCCTTACCTTTTGTCTGCATTATTGAATTATGTATTTGCGCAAGAGTCAAAATCATACTAGAGGGGTTGACAATGATTTTCTTATGGAGGTGTGCGAGGAAGTCCTCATCTAAAGAATTAATAAAGGAGATCTCAGCGCCCGACTTGGATGCTTTCCTAAATTTCAAGGCTAAAAGTGGCTGCTCTTTCCGAATGTTAGTCCCCACTAATAAAACGCGATCTAGCTTCTCAAGTTCAGAAACTGGCATTCCAAGCCAAGGTACTCCCTCTAATTCTAGGTCAAAATCCTGCTGTTGTAATCTGAAGTCAAAATTGTCAGATTCAAGACCGACGCTCAATTTTTTTTGTAAGTAAAGCTCCTCAAGTGTAGCTTGCGAGGAACCAAAAAAAGAAAGCCCATTCCCTCCAGAATTTTCGACTATTGCTTGGAATTTTTGAGCAGCGGTTTTAAGAGCGGTCGCCCAATCAACCGACCTCCACTTCCCTCCAGACTTTAACATCGGTTCGGTCAATCTTGATTTTGCATTCAACCCCTCATATGAAAATCTATCTCTGTCAGATAACCAACACTCATTGATTGATTCGTTGGCAAATGGAAGCACTCTAACCACTTTGTCCTGTTTTACCTGAACGCTCAGATTTGACCCTAAGGAATCATGAGGCGCTATCGATTTTAACCTTGCTAGCTCCCATGACCTCGCAGCATATCGAAAAGGTTTAGAGGTCAGGGCACCCACCGGACAAACGTCAATCATGTTTCCAGATAATTCTGAATCCACTGTTTTATCCACGAAGTTAATTATTTGAGAGTGTTCCCCTCGGCCAGCCATACCTAATTCCATAATACCGGCAACTTCCTGCCCAAACCTTACACAACGAGTACAGTGTATGCATCGCGCCATCTCCTCGGCAGATACCAAGGGCCCCAAGTTTTTGGACTCAACCACTCTTTTCTTTTCTATGTAACGTGAACTAGCATCCCCATACCCAACAGCCAGATCTTGCAGCTGACACTCCCCTCCTTGATCGCATATCGGACAGTCAAGTGGATGATTGATTAAAAGAAACTCCATAACACCTTTTTGAGCGTCCACCGCAATTTTTGAACTGGTCCAAACCTTCATTCCCTCGGATACAGGCGTCGCGCAAGCAGGTAACGGTTTTGGCGCTTTTTCTACATGCACCAGACACATTCTACAATTGGCTGCTATCGACAGTTTTTTGTGGTAACAAAAATGCGGTACTGTTATCCCTAATTTATTCGCAGCATCCATAACCGTGCTACTAGCCGGAACTTCTACAGGTTTATTGTCGATTTCAAGCTTGACCACATTATTCAACTAAGCACCTTTTCCCCTCTCGATAAGATATTCAAACTCAGAGCGAAAATGTTTCAAAAAGCCCTTCACTGGCAATGCCGCAGCGTCTCCAAGTGCGCATATTGTTCTACCCCCTATGTTGTCAGCTACTGAAAGTAACCTTGACAAATCTTCCGGTTTTCCCTCGCCATTAGCGATCCGATTAACCATCCTATACAACCAACCTGTTCCCTCCCTACAAGGCGTACATTGCCCACATGACTCCTCATAGTAAAAATAGGACAACCTTTCAAGGCATCTAACCATACACCGTGTCTCATTCATTACGATGACTGCGCCTGATCCCAACATAGAGCCTGCTCTTGCGATAGAATCATAGTCCATATTTATATCCATCATAATGTCAGCAGGCAAAACCGGCATTGACGACCCACCGGGGATGACAGCCTTGAGTTTAATTCCGTCTCGCATCCCTCCGGCGAGTTCTAACAAATAAGAAAATGGCGTTCCTAGGTTGATTTCGTAATTACCTGGGTTCCTGACGTCGCCTGAAACCGAAAAAATTTTTGTTCCACCGTTATTCGGTACACCCTTTTCCAAATATGCCTTGCCACCGTTTCTAATAATCCAAGGGACAGCGGCAAACGTTTCGGTGTTATTAATGGTTGTCGGCTTACCGTAAAGGCCATGGCTTGCCGGAAAAGGAGGTTTGAACCTTGGTTGCCCTTTTTTCCCCTCTAGTGATTCGAGCAAGGCCGTTTCTTCTCCGCATATATAGGCTCCCCAACCGTGATGAGCATACAATTCAAAATTGAAATCGCTTCCCATAATCTTTTCACCGAGATAACCAGCTTCCCTTGCTTCCTCCAGAGCTTCTTCGAAGATCGTATATACATCCCAAATTTCCCCATGAATGTAATTGTAGCCTACCGAGGTTCCCATAGCATAGGCGGCTATAGCCATACCCTCGATAACAATATGCGGGTTGTACCTCAATATATCGCGATCCTTGAATGTGCCCGGCTCGCCCTCATCAGAGTTGCAAACAAGATATTTTTGCCCCGGAAAATCTCTCGGCATGAAGCTCCATTTTAAACCCGTGGGGAAACCAGCACCACCCCTCCCCCTCAGCGCGGAGTCTTTTACTTCAGACAAGACTTCAGCAGGGCTCATTTTACTATCTAAAATTTTACGGAGTGCCGAATAACCTTTTCTGGCTTCATAACTTTTAAGATCCCCATTAATTCCATTTACTCCACCCAAAATAATGGCATCTTCACCATAGAAATTTAGCGGAAGCGGGTTGGTTCTACTCACGAATTTTCCCTTAGATCTGTTAAAAGTTTATCTATTTTCTCCGGACCCATGAATGAAAGCATACTTTTATCATTCAAAAGACATACCGGTGCGTCTCCACATGCGCCCATACATTCCCCTTCCTTAAGCGTAAACAGGCCGTCACCAGTAGTTTCATTAAAGTCGATTGCTAAAGATTCCTTCAAATATTTTGCTGCATTCCCCCCCCCGGACAATAAACACGGCAAATTTGTGCATATCGTTATTTTGTATTTTCCAGGCTTGGCAAGGTTATACATATTGTAGAATGACGCAACCTCCCAAACTGCAACTGGAGGCATCTCAAGATAATCTGCTACGAATTTAATGACGCCCTTATCTAACCAACCCTTTTCATCTTGCGCAATGACCAAGGCCGCCATAACGGCAGAAGCTTTTCTATCGCATGGATATTTTTTTAATTCTTTTTCTATTTTTTTTATGGATTCTTTATTCAACATTCGACAACTACCTATCAATCTCGCCAAACACTATATCCTGTGTTCCTATAATCGCGACCACATCAGCTAACATATGACCACTAACCATTTCGTTCATCGCTGCAAGGTGAGTAAAGCCAGGCGCCCGAATTTTCAACCTGTAAGGCTTGTTAGCACCATCAGATATTAGATAGATACCAAACTCCCCTTTTGGTGCCTCGACCGCAGAGCAGACCTCACCTTCTGGAACATGGAACCCTTCTGTGAAAAGCTTGAAATGGTGTATCAGCTCTTCCATGTTAGTTTTCATATCTACCCGCGGGGGCGAAGCCACCTTATGATTATCACTCATTATCGAGCCTTGGTTCTCTCTCAACCAATCAATACACTGCTTGATGATTATATTCGACTGTCTCATTTCTGCTATTCGAACTAGATAACGATCATAGCAATCACCTTTTGATCCAACAGGAATGCTAAATGAAAGTTTGTCGTAAGTTTCATAGGGCTGTTTTTTTCTAAGATCCCATTCCACTCCTGAACCTCGGAGCATGGGGCCAGTAAAACCCATTGCTACCGCCCTTTCTGGAGACACAACTCCAATACCCACAGTTCTTTGTTTCCAAATTCTGTTATCAGTCAAGAGAGTTTCATACTCGTCTAACAGATTGGGAAACCTGCGAGTAAAATCTTCAACAAAATCTAATAACGACCCCTCTCTATTTTGATTCATTTCGTCAATTTGTTTTTTGTTTCTTAAATCGGACGCTTGATATTTCGGCATTTTGTGCGGCAAATCTCTGTAAACTCCTCCTGGCCTGTAATAAGCCGCATGCATCCTTGCGCCCGAAACCGCCTCATAGCAATCCATAAGATCCTCCCTTTCTCTGAAACAATAAAGAAAGACGGTCATTGCGCCTATATCCAGGGCGTGAGCTCCTAGCCACAGCAAATGATTGAGTATCCGAGTTATTTCATCGAACATTACCCTTATGTACTGGGCACGCTGCGGAACTTCCAATCCCAGCAGTTTTTCTATCGCCAAAACATATGAGTGCTCATTACACATCATAGAAACGTAGTCAAGACGATCCATATACGGTAGCGATTGAAGATAAATTTTGTTCTCAGCTAACTTTTCAGTAGCGCGATGCAATAGACCAATGTGAGGATCAGCACGCTTTATCACCTCTCCGTCCAACTCTAATACAAGCCTCAAGACTCCATGCGCCGCTGGATGCTGCGGGCCAAAGTTCATGGTGTAATTTCTAATTTCTCCCATTCTTCTACTTTCGCCCGTCTAATTTACAAAAAAGCTATGATTTTTCGCCATACTTTTCTTCTCTTATAACTCTCGGAATAATTTCTCGTGGTTCTATCGATACTGGCTGATAAACAACTCTTGCTTGTTCGGCATCATATCGCATTTCGACATAACCAGAGACTGGAAAGTCCTTTCTGAACGGATGTCCTACAAAACCATAATCTGTTAGCAGTCTCCTTAAATCAGGATGCCCAGAGAAGTGGATTCCAAATAAGTCGAATGCTTCCCGCTCAAACCAATTTGCAGCAGGCCATACGTCAATCACAGAATCTAAAAGGGGGAAATCATCATCAGGACAGAAGCATTTCACCCTTAAACGTTTGTTAAACTTTATGGACAAAAGGTGATAAATGACGGCGAATCTGCGTCCACCATACTGCCCCGCCTTATAATCCTTGTAATCAACCCCACAAAGATCAATAAGTTGTGAAAAAACTAACCCAGAATGGTCTCTGAGGTCATACATGGCGGATTGAACATTTTGCGCATCTACAACTAAAGTGAGATCTGGCGATTTATGATAATCGACAAGATTTTCTTTTAGAACCTCTTTAATATCAATTTCCATTTTTTCAATTGGGGGAGATTTCATAATACTCAGCGAGAAATAGTGTTCGTTTTTCGAATTTTATTTTGCAGCTGAATAATTCCATATAGGAGTGCCTCGGCTGTCGGCGGGCAACCTGGAACATATACATCAACCGGCACAATCCTATCGCATCCACGGACTACCGAGTAGGAATAGTGATAATATCCGCCGCCATTAGCGCAGGAGCCCATTGAAACAACCCAGCGAGGTTCTGCCATTTGGTCGTAGACTTTTCTGAGAGCCGGTGCCATTTTATTGCAAAGTGTTCCCGCAACTATCATCACATCGGACTGCCTTGGGCTTGCCCTAAAAACCACCCCAAATCTATCTAGGTCATATCGCGCTGCCCCAGCGTGCATCATCTCTACCGCACAGCAAGCCAGCCCAAACGTCATAGGGTAAAGAGATCCTGTTCGAGCCCAATTCACAACATCGTCTATAGTAGTTGTCACAAAACCTTTTTCCTCTATGTTCTCTATAGTCCCCATAATTTAATTCCCATATCTTTTTTCTAGTCCCACTCTAACGCACCCTTTTTCCATTCATAAATAAACCCGACAACAAGAATCATTAAGAAAATGACCATTGATATAAACCCGAAGTTTCCGATGTCATTCAAAACCACAGCCCAAGGAAACAAAAAAGCTATTTCTAGGTCAAAAATGATGAAAAGTATCGCTACTAAATAGTATCGAACATCAAACTTCATGCGGGCATCTTCAAAAGCTTCGAACCCACATTCGTATGGCGCCAATTTCTCCGCATCAGGGTTATGGGCTTTTAATAATCGGCTGAATACTCCTCCCATTAGAGGCAATGCAATACCGAAAAAAGCACCGACCATGATAAACAAAAAAACTGGAAAATATAACTCAGCCATTTAAACCCCCAAAATACACAATACAGAACACCCAAAGTGGTGCCGACGGTGAGACTCGAACTCACACGGCTTTCGCCACCGCCCCCTCAAGACGGCGTGTCTACCAATTCCACCACGACGGCACTGGTTAAAAATTTTTCTCATTCGGGAATATCATCAACGGGGATGTTATTTTCCACCTGATCGCTACTATTAATAGGCACAGGAACCGAATCCTGAGGCTGCTGAATCTCCGGATTTGACATCAAACTTTGGGATGTTGTTTTGTTAAACGAAACATAGGTCAAAAGCATACTTGTCAAAAAAAATATTACTGCTAGAACCGCTGTAGCTCTGCTCAAAAAATTAGCCGATCCACTTGCCCCAAAAAGGCTTCCCGAAGACCCACCCCCAAATGCAGCTCCCATATCTGCCCCTTTTCCTTGTTGCATTAACACGAGCACAACAAGACAAATAGCCGTCAAAACATGTAGTACCAAAATAATTGTTTCCATATAATTTCCCGTTAAATTTATTTTTCAACCGCCATTACAATTTTTGCAAACTCTGGTCCCGACAACGATGCCCCGCCAACGAGACCACCGTCAATATCTGGCATGGAAAACAAGTCCTTTGCATTCGACGCCTTGACACTACCACCGTAGACAATTGAAACTGAATTTGCCAAACTTACATCAATGCCTTCAAGATACGACCGAATATAATGATGCACCTCTTGAGCAGTTCTTGGGTCAGCATTTTTACCGGTGCCAATAGCCCAAATCGGCTCATAGGCAAAAACACAAGATGAAATTTTTGAAGTGCCAATCTCTGTAATAATCCCATCCAGTTGGGATTGCACCACATCTTCGGTTTTACCTTGTTCCCGCTCTTCTAGAGATTCGCCTAAACAAACTATAGGTGTTAATCCCTGAGAGACAGCAACGTCGATTTTTTTTGCAACTAAAATGTCGTTTTCAAAGTTGTCTCTGCGCCTTTCAGAGTGACCAATTATTACATATTGACACCCCAAATCCTTTAACATTCGAGCAGAAACCTCGCCTGTGTGGGCGCCTTCCAACTCATCACTCACATTTTGTCCGCCTAGAACAAATTGGGAGCCAGATGTTAATTTTCCAACCTGTCCAAGAAAAGGAAATGGGACACACAAAACACAACGGTGCTGGTGCTCCCGAGGAACTTCAGCAATTAACTGTGACACCAGAGTCTCGTTGGTTTGCAAGCTCCCATACATTTTCCAATTACCCACAACAATTAAACTTCGCATCGTCACACCCTATAGTATTGTTTACATTCTACCTACTCAAAGAGGTCACGGCAATTTAACCTAAAATTCTAGATGCATTATCGATTGCTGGTTTGGATTATTTTAGCAAGTGAGTTTGCTGCTTTTTTTGTAAAATCACCATCAGATCCTTCCACCATTATTCTAACGACATCCTCCGTACCTGAGGCCCTTAGAAGAAGTCTTCCCGAATCACCCATTTCTTTCCGAAATTCTTGCGTGGCTCTTAATAAATCGGCGTCTTGTTCAAAATCGTATCCGGGATTAACTGGTTCGCTAATTAACACTTGGGGTACTTCTTTTATGTCAGCACAGAGTGCCCGTAAACTATGTCCCGAAATTACAACGGAGGCTAAAACCTGTAATGCAGATACTATGCCGTCCCCGGTAGAATGCTTATCGAGACAAATTATATGCCCCGAACTCTCTCCCCCTAAATCCCAGCCGAGCGAATGTAGCCTCTCTAAAACGTACCTGTCACCAACTTTTGTTCTCTCAAAATTAATATTACATTTTCTAAAAGCATTTTCTAATCCTAAATTAGTCATCAGAGTCCCAACAACCCCTCCTTTGAGCGCGTTTTGTGATTGCCTATGTTTCGCAATAATGTAGAGCAGTTTATCTCCATCAAAAACATGGCCGCAACCATCAACAAAAACCACCCTGTCCCCGTCACCATCAAAAGCTATACCCATATCAGCTTTATGTTTCAAAACACTTACAGCTAGCCCCTTAGGATAAAGAGACCCACAATTTTCATTAATGTTAAAACCGTTTGGATCTGCATTTATTAAATGTACGTTAGCACCCAGCCCTCGAAAAACTTTCTCAGCAACGTTATAGGTCGCACCGTTTGCACAATCAACAACCACATTAATTCCCTTGAGACTATACCCAGCAGGAAAACTGTTTATGCAAAAATAAATGTACTCCTCTTGACATCTAATAGCTCGCTTCGACTTTCCAAGGGCTTGCCGAACGCTAAACTCCATGACAAACTCATCTTCAAGCGCTTCTTCAATTTTTTGCTCTATGTCATCAGAGAGTTTTCTACCATTTTTCTCAAAAAATTTTATTCCATTCTGCTCATATGAATTGTGCGAAGCTGATATAACTGCTCCTGCATTAAAATTCATCTCGCGGGTCATAAAGGCCACACCCGGAGTTGAAAGCGGGCCAGACAAGAAAACATCAACGCCTGCCGCCAATAGGCCCGCTTGCAAAGCTGACTCAAAAATGTATCCGCTAATTCGCGTATCTTTGCCCACCAAAACGGCCGGTCGATCTCGACCAGCGGGCAAATGTGTTCCGCCTAGCACCCGACCTGCCGCAAAACCGAGTCGCATAAAAAAATCTGGCTTTATCGGGTAGGTCCCAACTCGGCCTCTGATGCCATCTGTTCCAAAATAATTCCTCTGCATTTTTAAGACCTGCTTAGACTTTTCCACTAAAACCCCTGTGAACATTTATAACATCTCTGGTAGCGCCGACATCATGTACTCTCAGGACAGAGGCCCCCTTTTCAACCGCCATAAGTGCTGCAGCAACGCTGGCATAATCTCTCTCCGTAGTACGCCGATTTACCATTTCCCCTAAAAAAGATTTTCTAGATAATCCAACCAAAACCGGATATACACTGCCCGCAAGTTTTTCCAAATTTACAAAAAGATCAACATTGTCTGAGAAAGACTTTCCAAATCCGAAACCTGGGTCAATCAAAATTCGGTCCTGCGAAATTCCAACCGCCTCTGCTGCGGCAGCTCGAACCGAAAGAAAAGAAAATACTTCTTCTACTACATTAGTATACGTTGGCTTTCTCTGCATACTCCATGGAGATTTTTGCATGTGCATCATGCAAATCGCGGCATCAGATCCACTCAAGGCCTCGAGAGCTCCTGGCATAGTGAAAGAGTAGATATCGTTTATCATAGAGGCACCTTGATCCAAAACCTCCTTCATTAACTTTGGCTTATAAGTATCTACGGAAATCGGAACATTGAAATGCCGTATCTCCTTGAGCACCGGCATTATCCTCCGCTTTTCCTCATCATATTGAACCGGCAATGCTCCTGGTCTCGAGGATTCACCACCAATATCTATTATGTCTGCTCCCTCTGCTACTAGCTGTGCCGCTTTATCTACCGCAGACTTGACACTTAAAAATCGTCCACCATCATAAAAGGAATCAGGCGTTACGTTCACAATGCCCATGACCAATGGACAACTGATATCCAAATCAAACTGGCCGGCTTGCAATCGCTTTTGATTCATAGCACTGGAACTCATGGCCTCTCACCGCTAAATTTAGTATTACTCCATTCTGGCGAACGACGCTAATGAAAGTGGTTCAGGACTCCTCCAACGGTTTAGTTGAGGACACAGGACTACCACCACCCTTGGTCTCTCCCGAAGGAGGCGAGTCCTTTCCGCTCGGCGACGAAACCGGCTTCGGCGGCCTCGGAGGTTTACCAGCCATAATATCATCGATCTGATGCGCATCAATAGTCTCCCACTCCAATAAGGTTTTCGCCATAGTCTCTACTTTTGCCCGATTATCCTCAATCAGCTTTCGAGCAATACCATACTGAGTATCAATAATCGAGCGAATTTCTTGGTCGACTTGTTGGAGCGTGGCCTCCGACATATTCTTCTGGGTGGTAACCGATCTACCCAAGAAAACCTCTCCCTCGTTTTCACCATAAACCATTGTGCCCAAGTTGTCAGTCATTCCCCATTCGGTGACCATTCTTCGCGCAATATCAGTCGCACGCTGGAAATCGTTAGAAGCTCCAGTTGTCATTTGCCCCATAAAGACCTCTTCCGCAATTCTTCCACCAAATAGAACAGCAATACTTTGTAAAATTTGTTCCTTATCTTGACTGTACCGATCTTCCTGTGGAAGCTGCATTGTGACACCCAAAGCCCGGCCGCGAGGTATAATAGTGACCTTGTGAACTGGATCAGTCTTGGGAAGCATTCTAGCAACAACCGCATGCCCAGATTCATGATAGGCCGTATTTTTTCTCTCGTGCTCAGGCATAACCATTGACTTGCGTTCAGCCCCCATCATTATTTTATCTTTGGCCCTTTCAAAATCGTCCATATCAACCAGACGCTTGTTAGCTCGCGCTGCAAACAGAGCACCCTCATTTACCAAATTAGCCAAATCGGCACCCGAAAACCCTGGCGTCCCTCGCGCAAGTATATCTGGGAGGACGTCTGTAGCCATAGGAACCTTTCGCATATGGACTAACAAAATTTGTTCTCTTCCACGAATATCAGGTAGCGGAACAACTACTTGCCTATCAAAACGGCCTGGTCTCAGCAACGCCGGGTCTAAAACATCCGGCCTATTCGTGGCGGCGATCACAATCACCCCCGAGCCTGATTCAAACCCATCCATCTCTACCAGCAATTGATTAAGCGTCTGTTCCCTTTCGTCGTTACCTCCACCTAGACCAGCGCCTCTCTGGCGGCCAACAGCATCGATCTCATCTATAAATACAATACATGGAGAGTGTTTCTTGGCCTGTTCAAACATATCCCTCACTCTCGCAGCCCCAACGCCCACAAACATTTCAACGAAATCCGATCCTGATATTGCGAAAAACGGTACCTTAGCCTCGCCCGCTATCGCCCGCGCGAGGAGCGTCTTACCGGTGCCGGGAGACCCTACCATCAAAACGCCCCTAGGAATCCTTCCTCCCAATTTTTGAAATTTGCTAGGATCTCTCAAAAAGTCCACCAACTCGGAAACTTCTTCTTTAGCTTCCTCGCATCCTGCAACATCGGAAAAGTTCACGGTGTTAACATTTTCGTCTACCATCCGGGCCTTGCTCTTTCCAAAGGAAAAGGCCCCTCCGCGACCTCCGCCTTGCATCTGTCTCATAAAGAAGATCCAGACTCCAATTAGGAGCAGCATCGGGAACCAGCTTACAAATATATTCATCAGCACGGACGGCTCTTCCTCAGGTTTCGCCTCGACTGCCACCCCAGCTTTTAATAAGTCCGAAACCATCCATGGGTCTGAAGGAGAGTGGACAACGTAGCGTTCTCCGTCGGCTTTCTCCACCCGAAGAACCCTACCATCAATAGTTACCCTGGAAACGGCTCCCAGCTTTACATCATCCAGAAACTGGGAATACTCAACCGTCGTTGCTGACCTTTGTCCGCCGCTAAACTGGTTAAAAACCGTCATTAAAACGAGTGCTATTACTAACCAAACAGCTACATTTTTTACTATATTATTCAAAAAGACTCCTAATTTTTAATTAAAGCTTTCCCTGATTAACTCGAATTTCTCCAAACGAACTCTCTCCCCAAAAAATAAACTTCAGAAGATCGATCTTTCGAAGCCTTGGGTTTTCTTGTCGTCAAATCGTTAAACATTTCGCACATTGTACCCCTTACAGCACTTATATTCACGCCTTGGAAAACTTTGACAAGAAAAGTTCCCCCAGGTTTCAGATGCGATTTAACAAATTTCACCGTGAACTCAAACAAATTATACATTTTTGCCTGATCGGTTTGATGAATTCCTGACAAATCTGGGGCTAGATCTGAAACCACTACATCGAATTTTTTGGCACCAAGAAATTCTTCAAGCTCAGTCGTAAAAGACTGTCGGGTTAAATCTCCCTTTACAAAAACAACATTTTCAATGGGAACCATTTCCGAAAGGTCAATCGCAAAGACCTTTCCTCTAGGCGTTACTAAAGCTGATAAAATCTGCGACCAGCTCCCCGGAGCGGCCCCTAGATCTGCTACCAACATCCCAGGAAGAATGAACCTATCTTTTTTTTGTATCTCCAAAAGCTTAAATGCTGCCCGTGATCGGTACCCTTTTTTTGTTGCTAATTTAACATGAAAATCCCCGACATGCTCCCTGTACCATTTTCCATGCTTTTTTTTTCTGTTTATCATGAGGTTATGTTAGGTTGCGGCCAAATCTAGCTAAACAAAGGTAATCGACAACACTTCATATTCAACTCCACCAACGGGAGCCACAACCTCGGCCACATCTCCGACTGTCTTGCCAATGAGGCCCCGAGCTATTGGCGACTTGATTGAAACTTTACCTTTCTTGATGTCGGCTTCATCCTCGCCTACTATCTGGTAGGTAACAACCTGCTCTGACGCTAAGTTTTTTATTTTAACAGTGGCCCCAAAAACACATCGACCATCTGAATCTATAGTGCTTGGATCTATTATTTCTGCACTAGCTAGCTTTGATTCCAACTCTAAAATTCGTCCTTCAATGAAGCTTTGCTTTTCTTTCGCAGCATCATACTCAGCATTTTCTGATAAATCACCATGCGCTCGGGCTTCTTTAATAGCCTCGATGACCGCTGGCCTATCAACTGTTTTCAATGATGACAACTCGCTTCGAAGCATCTCAGCACCGTTCTTTGTTAGGGGAATTTTATTCATAACACATTCCGAAACTTTTTGTTTTTAAGAGCTAAGACCCTGTAAATCATAGCACTCTAATTGACGCATTTTTTGAAGGCCCGTGCAAGCCGCTCTCGCACCGGCAATAGTTGTATAATATGCTATACCACCCTGCAAAGCGGATCTCCTTATTGAGTACGAATCTTGTATGCTGGTTGGATTTTGATCTACCGTATTTATTATCATAACAATTTCACCGTTTTTTATCATATCAACTACATGAGGTCTGCCCTCCTTAACCTTGTTTACCTTCACAACTGGCAATCCATTCTCCAACAATTTTGCTGCAGTACCTTTGGTAGCGAGTAAATCAAAACCCTCATCTACCAAGATTTTTCCAAGCCCGTTCAAAAAGTCCTTGTCATTATCTTTGACGCTAATAAAGACTTTACCAGAATCTGCAAACTTGACACCTGCTGCTAATTGCGACTTTATAAAAGCCTCTCCAAAAGTTTTTCCGATTCCCATTACTTCTCCAGTAGATTTCATCTCAGGACCCAAGATAGTATCCACCCCGGGAAATTTAATAAAAGGAAATACTGCTTCTTTTACAGCATAGTGATTAACAGTTGGCAAGTCCTCAGAGCAACCCTGCTCCTCAAGTGATACCCCGACCATGCACCTCGCAGCTATTTTAGCGAGAGGTTTCCCTGTTGCCTTCGAAACATATGGAATTGTTCTCGATGCACGGGGATTAACCTCCAAAACGAAAACAGTATTATTCTTTACTGCAAATTGAACATTCATAAGTCCAACCACTTTGAGCGCCCGTGCCATTGACCGTGTCGCCTCCCTAATTTCATTTTGGACGGAGAGGGATAGACTGTAAGGTGGCAAAGTACAGGCTGAGTCCCCACTATGGACACCTGCTTGCTCTATGTGCTCCATTATTCCACCAATTATCACACTTTTACCATCACTAACCGCATCCACATCAACCTCAAGGGCGTCGCTTAAAAAACGATCTAGCAAGATAGGACTGTCAAAAGTCACCTCGATTGCATCTTTAACATAAGTAGCGAGGCGCATCTCATTGTATACAATTTCCATCGCCCGGCCTCCTAGAACATACGATGGTCTTACAACTAATGGGTATCCTATTTCCCTTGACTTTACTAGTGCATCGTCAACACTTATGGCAGTCCTGTTGTCTGGCTGCTCGAGACCTAAATCGCGCAGCATAATTTTAAACCTCTCGCGGTCCTCGGCGCGATCAATAGAATCCGGAGACGTACCTAAAATGGGTACGTTTAAATCGTCAAGCGCACCTGCTAATTTTAACGGAGTTTGCCCACCATACTGAACAACAACCCCCTTCGGCTTTTCGACACTGATTATCTCAAGAACATCCTCAAGAGTCAGCGGTTCGAAATAAAGCCGGTCCGAGGTATCGTAATCAGTCGAAACCGTCTCAGGGTTACAATTTACCATTATGGTCTCGTATCCTTGAGCTTTAAAAGTAAAAGCTGCATGGACACAACAATAATCAAACTCTATCCCCTGACCAATCCTATTCGGACCTCCTCCTAGGATCATCACTTTTTCTTCGTGGGATGGACGCGCTTCACATTCTTGCTCATAAGTTGAATAAAGATAGGCCGTATTAGTATCGAACTCTCCGGCACAAGTGTCGACCCGCTTATATACCGGCCTGATGCCTTTTTCCCAACGAGCGTTGCGCACGGCTTCCTCGGACTCCTTTAAGAGATCTCCAATGAAGCTATCGGAGAACCCTTTTTTCTTCAATTTCCTCAAATTACCAGTGCTTAACCGATCAAGTGTTTGTCCAATCAAATATTTTTCATTTTCAACTAAATCCTCTATTTGAGCCAAAAACCAAGGATCAATTTTTGTGCATTGATGAATTTGATCTAAAGACATACCCATTCGGAAACCGTCGGCCACAAAAAATAACCTTTTATCTGTAGCGGCTCTAAGCTCTTTTTCGATAATTTCCAAGTCTTCAGAGTGCGGAACAAAACCATTAACCCCTATTTCTAAACCCCGTAAAGCTTTTTGCAGGCTCTCTTGAAAAGTTCTGCCTATAGCCATCACTTCGCCAACAGATTTCATTTGGGTGGTTAATTGCTTGTTCGCAAGAGGAAACTTTTCAAAAGCGAATCGAGGTATTTTTGTAACAACATAATCTATTGACGGCTCAAAAGACGCTGGCGTAGCGCCCGATGTTATATCATTATCCAGTTCATCCAGGGTATAACCAACGGCCAACTTTGCAGCTACTTTTGCTATCGGAAAACCGGTGGCTTTTGAAGCTAGAGCTGACGATCTGGATACTCTGGGATTCATCTCTATCACAATCATTCTGCCGTTTTCGGGATTAACAGCAAATTGAACATTCGACCCTCCGGTGTCAACGCCAATTTCCCTCAAAACCTTTAAAGATGCATTCCGCATCAATTGATATTCCTTGTCTGTCAAAGTCTGTGCTGGTGCAACAGTTATAGAATCTCCCGTGTGGACTCCCATCGGATCAAGATTTTCAATCGAGCAGATAATGATCGCGTTATCCTGAGAATCCCTAACCACCTCCATCTCAAATTCTTTCCAGCCCAGAACAGACTCCTCTATCAATATTTCATTTAAAGGAGATGCGTCGATTCCTGCTTCCACGATTGTCAAAAACTCCTCTTTGTTGTAAGCGATGCCACCACCAGCCCCACCCAAAGTAAATGATGGCCGAATTATTGTGGGATAGCCTATTTTCTCAACAACTTTCAACGCATCCTCTGTGTTACTTGCGATGTACGATGTAGGAGTCTCTAATCCTATTTTTTCCATGGATGCTTTAAATTTCTCACGATTTTCAGCTTTATCAATCGCCTCTTCAGAGGCACCAATAAGTTCTACGTTGTATTTTTTCAAAATTCCAGCATTTGATAATGCCAGAGCGCAATTTAGGGCGGTTTGCCCCCCCATTGTGGGCAAAATCGCATCAGGTTTCTCACTAGCAATAATTTTTTCAAGTATGGGAACCGTTATGGGTTCGACATAAGTCTTGTGGGCAATTTCTGGATCCGTCATGATAGTAGCGGGATTAGAGTTTACCAAAATTACTCTGTATCCCTCTTCCATTAGGGCCTTGCAAGCTTGAACTCCAGAGTAATCAAATTCACACGCCTGGCCGATCACTATAGGACCAGCTCCGATCAGTAGAATGGAATGAATGTCGGCTCTTCTTGGCATTTTTTATCGCATCATTGCTACAAATTTATCAAATAAATAGTCGATATCGTGAGGCCCGGGGCTGGCTTCCGGATGCCCCTGAAAAGAGAAAAAAGGACGATTAACCACCTCAAGCCCTTGGATCGTACCATCAAAAAGTGATAAGTGTGTCACCCGCAAGTCGGAAGGTAGTCCCTCTTTACTTACACAAAACCCATGGTTTTGACTGGAAATTACTACTCTTCCACTCTTCTCATCCTTGACCGGGTGGTTAGCCCCGTGGTGACCAAACTTCATCTTTTTGGTCTTAGCTCCGCAAGCTAGGGCCAAAAGTTGATGCCCCAGACATATCCCAAAAATTGGTATTGTATTCTGAAGCAACACTTTTATCGATTCTATGGCATACAGGCAAGGCTGCGGGTCTCCCGGACCATTTGATAAGAAAACTCCATCGGGCGATAAATCCAATATTTCCTTTGAACTACTAGTTGGCGGAACGACAGTGATTTTGCAGGCTCGCGAAGCTAATTTTCTTAAAATATTTTTTTTTATACCAAAGTCGATAGCTACAACGTGCGACTGCGTTTTTCCACTTTCTCCATATCCGACATTCAAATCCCATTCGGTCTGGGTCCAATCATAAGACTCCGTACAGCCGACCTGAACCGCAAGATCCTTTCCCTTAAGTCCTGCAGAGTTTACGGCCTTCTTTAACGCTATATCCTCACAACAATCCCCTACCATAAGACAACCTTTTTTTGACCCGTCTTCTCTAAGAATCCGCGTAAGCATTCTTGTATCTATATCCGAAATTGCAGGAATACCTGCTTCTTTTAAAAAAGATCCCAAATTTCCGGTTTTTCTATAATTGCTTGATAAATTCGGCAAATCTTTTATCACCAGTCCTGATAAAAAACTTTTTGCGGCTTCCATATCCTCCAGATTAACCCCTACGTTGCCGATATGCGGATACGTAAGTGTAACTATTTGCCCTTTATATGAGGGGTCTGTCAATATCTCCTGATAACCCGTCATGGATGTGTTAAAGACCACCTCACCGGTCGCGGAGCTAGAGGCGCCCACTGAGACGCCCTCAAATAAAGTACCGTCCTCTAGCATTAAAATAGCGCGCTCTTCTTTGAGCTTTGACAATTTTTATAACTCCTCGGAGATTATAGTGCGAAACTATTCGACCTAAGATTACAAGCTGACGCTCGCAATTGTACATT